>OGHH01000046.1_pt1 | contig 123183 bp, 137 predicted proteins | sample 1571471 | NCBI WGS metagenome assembly OGHH01 (sample SAMEA2581936, study PRJEB24529) | metagenome | biome: Human gut stool | place: China | collected 2011
ATTCCATTATTGTATAAGTGACTACCTTATAAAAAATGGTACTCTTATATATAAAAAATGTCTACAATAATTGGGTTGGTGTCTACTTTTAGATTACCACTTCAAAAAAGCTTATACTATGGTGTGGATTACCAATATATAAAAACTGCCGCCGGATATCGCGAGGATTCCGGCGGCAGAGCTGTGTGTCTGCAGTTATTAGCGGGCACTTTTTTTATTGTAAACAGTTACACATGCGAATGTAGCAGCACAAGCAGCTAAGAGCAGGTACATGTAAACATTAACATCACCAGTTGCAGGTGATACTTCATTGCCGGTAGAAGGTTCTGTGGCTGGCTCAGTAGAAGGCTCAGTAGAAGGCTCTTCTACAGGAGCGTTCTTTGCGTCTGCAATAGCCTTAACATCAGCGGTTATATCAAATGGGTTAGTTTTACCCTCAAGAGCATAGAGGTAAGTGATGATACCCTGTAATGCATCAGGTGTTGCTGATTTGAAGTCTTCCTGACCAGTGTATGTATTAATATAAGCACCATTACCTGAAGCTGATTTGAACTTATTAACAATTGAATTATATAAAACAGCAGTATTAACATCCGGATTGTTGTACTGAGCAAAGAATGCAAGGTTCATACCAGACGAATTAGTGTTGCCAGGTGTTGGATATTGAACACTATATCCTGATGTGCCATCTGTTAATATAGTCTGCTTAGAATAGTCTGCAGCACTGTCAACAGCTTTCTTTACATCAGAATCTGTATCATATAATGATGCAAAGAATGGAAATACAAATCCATTACTATCAGTTGAGTTTCCCCAGTTGTCAATACCATTGCCATCAGCAGTACAAGCTGCAAGGAGAGCTGATTTGATATCAGCTAATACTTTGTCTGAGTTACTGATGGTGTCTCTGTAAGCATTAACTACTGAATATACTGAACCAATGTGATAGATATTCATGCTGTTATTGCTTAAGTCATCAACTGAAAATGTGTTGATAATTTTATCAAATTTACTGACAACATTGATTCCGTTGAAATCCGTAGCATCAATTCCTGATGCAGAAAGAATCATTATAAGATATGTATAGCTTGAAATATAATAATTCTTAGCATTGTATCCGTTATTGATGTTTAAAGTTCCATCTTCGCTAATGTTATTCTTAACGAATTCAAGATATGCAGCAAGCTGGTTAGAACAGTCATATCCTGAACGGATTGCAAGGAACAGGTCTCTTGAAACTCCATAGAATACGCCGGTATCAGCATATGTAGAGAAATCAATACTGTTCATAAGGTAAGAAGCAGTAAGCTGGGCTTCCTGTCTTACATCGGCTGCAGCAGGAGCTGTAGCGTCTGTTGTTGTATCTGCGAAAGCTGGTACGATATTCATGCAGATTAAGCATGCAGCAACCAGAAATGCAAATAGCTTTCTTTTTAATTGTTTCATGTTTTCCTCCTTGACCACCTCTCACCAGGTGATGTGAAAATTTATAGTGCAGTAAATATCCTGACTTGCCGCTTAAGCCATTTCTTAAGCCTTCCCGTGCACAGTGCCATACTTAAGTTAAGGATGAATGTATAGCGTATTCAAAACTAAAGCTGCTGCTGATTACAGTGGCATAATATAAAAAATGTGTCGGCATACAGTAGAGTGAGCTGTTATGGATTCTGACCATATTCCTTACTGCCTGCTTGATTGTACCTTTATGTAGAAAATGTGTCAATTACATTTACCTTAGCTTTACATATATTTTACATAACTCCGATAGTGGATTTTACACACCAGTGTGACAATAAAATTATTGCCAAAGAAAAGATGTGGTTAAAAGGGGCAGATATCATACTTATACCTGAAATTCCATATAATGTTGATGAGGTGTTGAATACAATCAGAAAGCGTAAAAAGCAGGGTAAGAAATTTACTATAATTGCAATGGCTGAGGGTGCAATATCAGATGAGGATGCAGGTAAAACAAAGATGGTTAATGCAGATAATGAACTTATAAGACAGTCTGAAAGCTTAGGTATTAGTCTTGGCAGAAAGGTATAAGTGGTATATAATACAAAGCAAATGCTTCAGGAAAGAAGGGAAATGCTTTGAAGAAATCAGACAGACTAAAGATAGTTATTCTTGGAATAACTGGATTACTTATTCTTATTGGAACCGGAATATTTATATTCATAGGACAGAGTATATGTACCATGGCTGGTGTAGGGCTTTTTGTTATTGTGTGTCTTGGAATGGTTGTTGTTGCAGGAAAGAAAGATGACCAGACAGAAACAATAGAACAGCTTAACCAGACAATATCTGAACAGAGCAGAAGGATAATGAATACTGAGGGGCAGCTTGCAAGATATAAGAGAGAACTTGCAGAGGCGACTGGTAAGAATGAAGCATAATAATTAAATATTAAGGAGATAGTCATGTTACTAGAGATTTTAAAGGCAATTCTTTTCGGTATAGTAGAAGGAATTACAGAATGGCTGCCTATAAGCAGTACAGGACATATGATTCTGCTTGACCAGGTAGTTAAACTTAATGTATCCGCAGATTTTTATAAGATGTTTCAGGTAGTTATCCAGCTTGGAGCAATAATGGCCGTAGTTATATTATTCTGGAATAAATTGTGGCCTTTCTATATGAAGAAGACTAATAGTGGTAAGAAAGCAGCCTGGAAAGATGGCGCACTTGCAATGTGGATTAAGATTATAATAGCTTGTATTCCGGCAGCGATTGTCGGATTGATTTTCGATGATAAGATAGATGAATTATTCTATCATCCACTCCCTGTTGCTATTGCACTTATCGTAGTCGGTATAGTTTTCATAATTGTGGAGAATGCAAAGAAAGGCTGCAGACCGGTAATCAGAAGTATAGGTGAGATAACTTATAAGGCAGCAATAATAATAGGTCTGTTCCAGCTTATAGCAGCAGTATTTCCAGGTACATCAAGATCAGGTGCAACAATTATCGGAGCACTCATAATCGGAGTATCAAGAAGCGTTGCGGCTGAATTTACATTTTTCCTTGCAGTACCTGTAATGTTCGGAGCAAGTCTTTTAAAGATTGCTAAATATGCTGCTGTGGGAATGGCTATGACAGGAACAGAGTGGGTTGTCCTCATTGTAGGCTGCCTTGTTGCGTTCTTTGTATCAGTATTCGTAATCAAGTTCCTTATGGGATACATCAAGAAGCATGATTTCAAGGTGTTCGGTGTGTACAGAATAATTCTTGGTATAGCAGTTATTGCACTCAGCTTTGTATTGTTTTAATTTTAATACACTTCAAGGTATGAATTGTATACATAACCGCTTGTACCATTATAATCAATAAGGGTGTAATAAGCACCAACAGATAATATAGAACCGGTAGTCCCTCCTGGCACAACTGCAAAGGAGTGGCTGCCGTTTTTGTCTTTATGCATATTGACATAGGAAGCACCTGTCACACGGTAACTTTTAAGAGCAGATGTATTGGTTATGCGTCCATTTGCAAATGTATACGATGGCTGGGCGGCTGTTTCAGGCTGTGTGCTTTGGACTTCAGTCTGAACGGTTTCTGGCTCGGAGGATTCACAGGATGTTTCAGATGCTACAGTTGTTGCCTCAGTTTCAGTCACGACGGTGGATTCCTGTTTTGTTACATCCTGAGAAGAAGCAGTTTCTTTAACTGTTACAGCAGGCGTTGTCTTAGACACAGTTTCTGAACTTACATCTTTAACAGTTACTGGCTGGGTTTCAGAATTGCTGGCAGTGTGAATGCTTTTTTCAAGACCGCCGCCAGCGAAACCAATGTTTTCAAAGATGACAATTCCAGATATAATTATTACAAGATATATACCCAAAAATATTTTAACAATAAGATTATTGATTTTCATTGTGACTAAAGACCTCATATTTTTCTATAATAAAATAATATTAGTTCTTTTTATGGGGCAGGTCAATAAAAAAAGTGATAATCCGGAGGTGTAAAATGAACATAATAGGTCACATTTCAACAGATTTTCCAACAAAATTTGGGATTCCAAGACAGAGTGGATTGATAGAGGAATTAAAAGGTGTCATAACATTTGAACCGGAATACAGACAGCCAGATGCTTTCAGGGGATTGGAGGATTTTTCACATATATGGGTTTTATGGCAGTTTTCCAAGTCGCAGAAGAAAACTATAGCGGCAACGGTAACTCCTCCAAGACTTGGAGGGAAAGTACGAATGGGAGTGTTTGCAACAAGGTCGCCGTTCAGACCGAATGATATTGGGCTGTCATGTGTGAAATTAGAACACATAGAATATACGGCAGATAAAGGACCGGTACTATTCGTTTCAGGGGTGGATATGGTTGATGGCACGCCGATATACGATATCAAGCCGTATGTAAAATTCACAGACTCACACCCAGAGGCAAAAGAAGGATTTACGGCAGTCACTTATAACAGAAATCTTAAAGTGATATTTCCATCAGACCTGCTTGCAATAATGCCGGAAAACAAACAGACAGCAGCGGTTAAAATATTAGAGCAGGACCCAAGACCAGCTTATGATACAGACGAAACAAGGGCTTATGGGGTAACATTTGCTGGCTATGATATCAGATTCAAGGTGCATGGGGATGTGCTGACTGTGTTTGAAGTGGTGGATATTGAGGCGGCTGGTGGATATAAGAAGGTAAAATGAGCTGGTGTCAATTTCACTTGATAATCCAGCTAAAATGTGCTTTACTTATATGGACTAGGTAAACAATTAATGTTGCAATCAAGATTAAGGAGGAGCTATATGAGAGTTGGAATGGGATATGATGTTCATAAACTGGTTAAAGACCGTAAGCTTATCATGGGCGGAGTTGAGATTCCATATGAATTAGGTCTGCTTGGACACTCTGATGCAGATGTGCTTCTTCATGCCATTATGGATGCATTACTGGGTGCGGCTGCACTTGGAGATATAGGAAAGCATTTCCCGGATACAGATGACAGATACAAGGGGATATCAAGTATCAAGCTTCTGGAAGAGGTTGGAAAGAAGATAGATGAGGCTAATTATATTATAGAAAATATTGATGCTACTATTATTGCACAAAAGCCTAAGATGCGCCCATATATTGATGATATGAGAAAGAATATCGCAGATGCTTTAAAGATTGATGTTGACAGAGTCAATGTTAAGGCTACTACAGAAGAAGGACTTGGATTTACCGGAAGTGGAGAGGGTATTTCTTCACAGGCAATATGCTCACTTAATTCTGTTTCTAATTATATATACGGTGCGGCTGATATGACAAACTGTAGATCTGACTGTGGTGGCTGCATGGGCTGTCAGAACAAATAGAACTGACAATACATTCGCAGCTTTAATTCATATAATATAATTAAGAATAGAAAAGTCAGGATTAACAGATTATGAAATATAGAGATTATGTAAAGCAGGAAATAGCGGTAATAAAGGACAGAGACCCTGCTATTAAGTCGGATAAAGAGGTATATCTTTATCCTAGTTTTAAGGCAATACTTAAATATAGAAAAGCCCATAAGTTATATCTTAAGGGCGAATATTACAAGGCGAGAAAGATTTCACAGAAAACTGCAAGACAGACTGGAATTGAGATACATCCGGGAGCGCAGATTGGTGAAGGACTTTTTATTGACCATGGACATGGAGTTGTTATCGGAGAGACAGCTATTATCGGTAACAATGTAACACTTTATCAGGGCGTTACACTTGGAGGAACAGGCAAGGAACAGGGGAAGAGACATCCTACTCTGGGAAATAATATTATGGTAGGAGCAGGAGCAAAGATTCTTGGCTCAGTTACCATAGGTGATAACTGCAAGATTGGTGCGGGTTCTGTTGTATTAAAGGATGTGCCAGCGAATTCTACAGTGGTTGGTGTTCCAGGAAGAGTTGTTATTCAGGACAGCGTAAGACTGTTTGATGATTTAGACCAGATACATCTTCCAGATCCTGTTATGCAGGATATCGAGAACTTAAAGCAGGAGAACGCAAGACTTAAGAAGAGACTTGCACACCTTGAGAACAGCGTCAATGAAAGCCGCAGCTCGTATGATGATAACTAAAGTGTGATTATGAAAGGAAATCTGACATGAGGATTTATAATACTTTATCCAGAAGAAAAGAAGAGTTTAAGCCATTAGAAGAAGGTAAGGTTAAAATGTATGTCTGCGGACCTACTGTATACAACCTTATTCATATTGGTAACGCAAGACCTATGATTGTATTTGATACAGTAAGAAGATATCTTGAGTATAAGGGATATGATGTTAATTATGTATCTAACTTTACAGATGTAGACGACAAGATTATTAAGAAAGCTAATGAAGAAGGTGTATCTGCTGAGGAGATTTCAACAAGATACATTGCTGAATGTAAGAAGGATATGGAGGGCATGAATATTAAGCCTGCAACAACACATCCTCTTGCAACTCAGGAAATCGGCGGAATGATTGATATGATACAGACTCTTATTGACAAGGGTTATGCTTATGAAGTCAATGGAACTGTATACTACAGAACAAGAAAGTTCGCAGAATACGGAAAGTTATCTAAGAAGAATATTGACGACTTGGAGGCAGGACACAGAGATGAGGCACACAGCCTTAAGGTTACAGGTGAGGATGAGAAGGAAGACCCACTTGATTTCGTTCTCTGGAAGCCTAAGAAAGAAGGAGAGCCATCTTGGCCATCACCTTGGAGCGATGGAAGACCGGGTTGGCATATTGAATGCTCTGTTATGTCTAAGAAGTACCTTGCTGACGAAATCGATATCCATGCAGGTGGAGAGGATTTAATATTCCCTCACCATGAGAATGAGATTGCACAGTCAGAGGCAGCTAATGGAGTACCATTCTCTAAGTACTGGATGCACAATGCATTTCTTAATATTGATAACAAGAAGATGTCTAAGTCTTTAGGCAATTTCTTTACAGTAAGAGATATAAGCAGGGAATATGACCTTGAAGTGTTAAGATTCTTCATGTTAAGCGCACATTACCGCAATCCTGTTAATTTCAGCCATGACCTTATGGAATCAGCAAAGAACGGATTAGACAGAATCTTAACTGCAGTTGATAATTTAAGACATCTGTCAGAGAATGCCAAAGATGTTCCAATGACAGAGGATGAGAAGAAGATAATAACTTCTATAGATGACATTTATAAGAAATTCGAAGATTCAATGGACGATGATTTCAATACAGCAGACGCAATATCAGCTATATTTGAACTTGTAAAGCTTGCTAACTCTAATTCAAGCTCAGATAATTCAAAGGAATACATCGATACTCTTATGAAGAAGATTACAACTCTCACAGATATTCTTGGACTTAAGACAGACAAGAAGGAAGAAATGCTTGATGAGGATATCGAGGCGCTTATTGCCGAGAGACAGCAGGCGAGAAAAGATAAGAATTTTGCGAGAGCTGATGAAATTCGAGATGAGTTATTATCAAAGGGAATTGTTCTTAAGGATACAAGAGAGGGCGTAAGATGGAGCAGAGCCTAGATAACGACCTTGTAAAATGCATATATGAAGGTCTGGATATGAAGCATACAGAGCCTTCGCAGTTATCACCCCTTGTTCTTGCATATATCGGGGACAGCATATATGACCTTGTCATTAAGACATGGGTTATAGAACAGGGAAATATGCAGGTTAATAAGCTTAATAAGAAAACGAGCAGTATTGTTAAGGCTGAATCCCAATCTGCCATGATAGGTGTAATAGAGCCAATGCTCAGTGAACATGAGGAAGCTGTGTATAAGAGAGGACGTAATGCAAAGTCATACACATCTGCCAAGAATGCAAGCATTGGAGATTACAGAAGAGCAACGGGTTTTGAGGCTCTTATGGGATATCTGTATCTTAGCGGGCAGTATGAGCGGATGATGGAACTGGTTAAAGCAGGACTGGAAAGCCTTGAGTTAAAGTAGAGCCGGCAAAGCAGAATCCATATCTGTAATGGATAACTGGATTCTGCTTTGTTAATATTAAGGAGAAATATATGAGATACAATGAATTAACATTTCAGGGAAGAAATGCTGTATTAGAGGCATTCCGCTCTGGTAAAACTATTGATAAGCTTTTTATTCTTGACGGCTGTCAGGATGGACCAATAAAGAGTATTGTCAGAGAAGCAAAGAAAACAGATGCAATTATCAATTATGTTGATAAGGAAAGACTCGACAGACTTGCAGGAACAGGACATCATCAGGGAGTTGTTGCCATTGGCGCAGCTTATGAATATGCAGAGGTTGAGGATATACTTGCAGCAGCTAAGGAAAAGGGAGAAGATCCATTTATATTCATTCTTGATGAGATAGAGGATCCTCACAATCTTGGTGCTATTATAAGAACTGCCAACCTTGCAGGTGCACATGGAGTTATTATTCCTAAGAGAAGAGCTGTCGGACTTACAGCAACTGTAGCCAAGACATCAGCAGGCGCGATTAATTACACACCTGTAGCTAAGGTTACTAATATTTCACAGACAATCGAGGAACTTAAGAAGCAGGGACTCTGGTTTGTATGCGCTGATATGGGCGGGGAGACAATGTATAATCTTAATCTCAAAGGACCTATCGGCCTTGTTATAGGTAATGAGGGCAATGGAGTAAGCCGTCTTGTTAAGGACAAATGTGATTTCATCGCATCAATTCCTATGAAGGGTGATATTGATTCCTTAAATGCCTCAGTTGCAGCAGGTGTTCTTGCATACGAAATAGTCCGTCAGAGACTTAATTAGGGAGTTTTTTTATGAAACATATGGAAGAGTATCCTGATGAAGAGCTTATTGATATGTACAGGGCAGGTAATGAGCAGGCAATTGAGTACATATTTGAGAGATATAAGTATATAGTGCGAAAGAAAGCAAAAGCCATGTTTCTTGCCGGAGGAGACAGTGATGATTTAATCCAGGAGGGAATGATAGGCCTCTATAAGGCTGTCCGTGACTATGATAAGAAAAAGGATGCATCTTTCATGACATTTGCAGGAATGTGCATAAACAGGCAGATTCTTAATGCGGTTACAGCTTCTAACAGAAAGAAGAATACACCACTTAATACATATGTTTCTTTTGATGAGCCGGTCAATCCAGAAGATGATTCTCAGGTAAAGCTGGTGGATGTACTAAAGTCTGATAAGGAACAGAATCCGGAAAGACTTTTTATTGATCAGGAAAATGCTGAAAGTTTAGAAGATAAATTATACAGTGTGTTAAGTGATTTTGAGAAAAATGTGCTGGAATTATATATGTCTGGCAAAGATTATATAGCTATTGCGCAGATGCTTGATAAGCCGCCAAAATCTATAGATAATGCTATACAAAGGATAAGGAATAAAGTTGACAAAATAACCAACCTATAATATTATGAATAGGTGTGTTAAGACACATGCTATTGTAGCTCAGGGGTAGAGCACTTCATTGGTAATGAAGAGGTCACGGGTTCAATTCCCGTCAATAGCTTAATTTAATGTTTGTGTTTTTTAAAACAGATTGGAGGACGCTATGGTAAAAGCTATTGTAGGTGCTAACTGGGGTGATGAAGGAAAGGGTAAGATTACTGATATGCTTGCCGAAGAATCAGACATCATCGTAAGATTCCAGGGAGGAGCTAATGCGGGACATACTATTATTAATGATTATGGAAAGTTCGCGCTTCATCTTTTACCTTCGGGAGTTTTCTATAACCATACAACAAGTGTCATTGGCAACGGCGTAGCTCTTAATATTCCATATCTTGTTAAGGAATTAAAGAGCCTTACAGACCGTAATGTACCAATGCCTAAGATTCTTGTATCAGACAGGGCACAGATTCTTATGCCATATCATGTTGCATTTGATACATATGAAGAAGCAAGACTTGCTGGTAAATCATTTGGTTCTACCAAGTCAGGTATTGCTCCATTCTATTCAGATAAGTATGCAAAGATTGGTTTTCAGGTTAATGAATTATTCGGAGACGAGCAGGAACTTAAGGAAAAGATTGCCAATGTATGTACATTAAAGAATGTTATGCTTGAGCATCTCTATCATCAGCCACTTCTTAATGAAGAAGAGATATTTAATACTCTTATGGAATATAAAGAGATGGTTGAACCATATGTATGTGATACATCAGCATTTTTACATCAGGCACTTAAAGACGGAAAGAAGATTTTACTTGAGGGTCAGTTAGGTTCTCTTAAGGATACTGACCATGGTATATACCCAATGGTAACTTCATCATCAACATTAGCTCCTTATGGTGCTATTGGTGCTGGTATTCCGGCTGCATCAATTACAGATGTTGTTACAGTTGTTAAGGCATATTCTTCAGCAGTTGGTGCCGGAGCATTTGTAAGCGAAATCTTTGGTGATGAGGCAGATGAACTCAGACGCAGAGGTGGAGACGGTGGTGAATTCGGAGCTACTACAGGACGTCCTAGAAGAATGGGATGGTTTGATGCAGTTGCTACACGTTATGGTGTAAGAATGCAGGGAACAACAGAGGTTGCTCTTACAGTTCTTGATGTACTTGGATATCTTGATGAGATTCCAATGTGCGTTGGATATGAGATAGATGGAAAGATTACTAAGGATTTCCCAACTACTCCACAGCTTGAGAAGGCTAAGCCGGTATTAAAGACTATGCCAGGCTGGAAGTCAGATATCAGAGGAATTACTAACTATGAAGAGCTTCCTGTCGAGTGCCGTAACTATATTGAGGCTATTGAGCAGGAAATTGAAGCCCCTATCACAATGGTATCTAATGGTCCTGGAAGACATGAGATTATCCACAGAAAGAGTAAATTTTCTAAATAATAACATTTAACATTACCGTATCTGCAGTACAACAGTTTTGCAGATACGGTCTTTTTATAGGTAATTGGAGGTAAATCCCTCTCTTCACCTGAGGGGAATGTGCTTACAATAAGCACATGGATTTTGCTTCGCAAAACAAGGAGGAACATATGAAGTTTAATAAATATTTTGACCACACTAACTTAAAGCCGGAAGCGACAAAGGATGATATCCGTACATTATGTGAAGAAGCAAAAAAGTATGATTTTGCATCAGTATGTGTTAATGGAATGTATACAGCATTTGCAAAGGAATGTCTTTCTGGAAGTAATGTTAAGACATGTGTTGTTGTTGGATTTCCGCTGGGAGCTATGAGTACAGACGTAAAGGCTTATGAGACTAAGAAAGCCGTAGAAGATGGTGCGGATGAAATTGATATGGTTATTCCTGTAGGACTTCTTAAAGCAGGTCAATATGATGCTGTGTATGAGGATATTAAGGCAGTAAGGGATGCATGTGCAGGAAAAGTTTTAAAGGTTATATTCGAGAACTGTCTTCTGACTGATGAGGAGAAGATTAAGGCGTGCGAACTGTCTGTTAAGGCAGGAGCTGATTATGTCAAGACTTCAACAGGATTCTCTACAGGAGGTGCAACAATAAGTGATGTTGCACTTATGAAAGCCCATGTGGAAGGAAAGTGTAAGGTTAAAGCGGCAGGCGGAATAAGAGATTACAACACAGCAGCTGCCATGATAGATGCCGGAGCTGACAGGCTTGGAACAAGCGCTACAATTAAGATTATGGAAGGAAGGCAGTAAAATTACTGCTTATTCCTTCCTGAAAGAATCTTGTATACAAGTGTCATTGCATATATTACAACAGGAAATACAATGTCTGTGAAGAGCAGACCTGTAAATACTTTATGACATGCCTCATTGTCTATGAATGCAAGTATTAAAGTGGCGATTATCATTATGCCCCAGAGTATGACTGCAGTTAATGCAGCAAATCGTTTTAATCGTTTCATGAATAAGACCTCCAATGTCAGATACTTAATAATATACATTACATTGGCATGCCGCTCAAGTTATTTATAAAAATGTTGCGTAACAGATAAAAAATGTTATAATTAAATGAGGCATGGAGGCCGATGTAACTATTAGAAAACAGAATCAATAGACAAGGAGGTATGCATATGTCAATTAATGCTTATAATGCCAGTACAATATCAGCATTGTTCGCAGGACTTAATAATTCGTCTAGTGGAACATCATTGTCATATGGCATTGATTTTACAACTTATAATTCAATAAAGAATGGCTCTTATAGCAAACTGATGAGGAAGTATTACAGCAATCAGGCTTCTGAATCAACGAATGGTGCGACTGCCAATAAGAATACCGGTAAGGTACACAGTATTGATATACAGAAGAATAATGCGACGGTAAATAGAGACAACGCAGCATCACTTGTGGATTCAGCATCAGAACTTAAGAAGTACTCTCTGTGGTCTAAAGTTGATAAGACAGATAAAGATGGCAATACAGCTAAAGAATATGATACTGATAAGATTGCAAAGGCAGTATCTTCATTTGTTAAGGATTATAATTCTTTAGTATCATCTACAGCAGATTCTTCAAGCAGATATGTGCTTAACAGTGCATTTAATATGGTGAATTATACAAGGGCTAATGCTGATCTTCTTAAGAAGATTGGTATATCTGTCGGCTCAGATAATAAGCTGACGGTAGACGAGGATAAGTTAAAGGCTTCAGATATGGCTGTGGTTAAGTCGGTATTCAAGGATTCCGGCTCATTTGGACAGACAATATCTGCCAAGGCTTCAACTATATATGGTAATGCAGTATCACAGTTATCAGAATTATCTACTAAGAATTCTTATACATCTAATGGACTGTATTCATACTCATCTGGTTATACATACAACCAGTACACATAATTAATAAATATTTTGAAAGGTAACAATCAGACATGGCATTATTAGAAACATGGAGAAAACTCGCATACGAGACAGAGATGGATCAGAAGAACGCTTCAGAATTCTGGGGTTCATATTTTAATCAGGAGAAGGCTATTTATGAGCAGATTCTCGCAGATTCTGATACAGTAGTTAAAGGAACTGTTAAGGAATTAGCAGAGAAGTTTGGAGTAGAAGTACTTCTTATGACAGGATTCCTTGATGGTATCAATGACAGCTTAAAGACTCCTAATCCAATTGAAACTATGGATGAGAATACAGAAGTTAGTCTTGATTATGACAAGGAAAAACTTTATTACAACATGGTAGGCTGCAAGGCTGACTGGCTTTATGAATTGCCACAGTGGGATAACCTTCTTGATGAGCAGACAAGAAAAGACCTTTACAAGAAGCAGAAGCTTTCTGGAACTGTTGTTAAGGGCAAGAAAATCGGAAGAAATGATCCATGCCCATGCGGAAGCGGAAAGAAATATAAGCAGTGCTGTGGAAAGAATGCATAGCTTTTAAACACTAAGACCTGCCAGATAATGGCAGGTCATTTTAATGTTAAGTACAGGAATGATAAGAGGTAATTATAATGGATGCATATACAGGCTTTGCATATGTTTATGATGAGTATATGGATAATATTCCATATGAGGAATGGGGGCAGTACATGATTGCTCTCCTTAAGGAAAATGGTGTGTCAGGTGATTCATCAGTGCTTGAATTGGGCTGTGGAACAGGAACTGTTACAAGAATGCTTGTTAAGGAAGGCTATGACTGTGTTGGACTTGATATGTCTGAGGATATGCTGTCTATAGCTTCTGAGAAAACATTTGAAGAGGGTTCGCAGGTTATATATACATGTCAGGATATGAGGGATTTTGAAGTGCCTTATGAAGTAGACGGTATGATAAGTATAGGGGATTCCATGAATTATATTACATCTGTTCCTGACCTTGAAAGTGTATTTGCATGTGTTAGTGAGAACCTTAAAAAAGGCGGTGTATTTATATTTGATTTAAAGACAATACATTTCTTCAGGGATATACTTGCTGAGAATACATATGCTGAGAACAGGGAAGATTCCGCATTTATATGGGACAACTATTATGATGAGAAAGAACGCAATAATGAATATGAGCTTGCTGTGTTTGTTAAGAATGAGGATGGTACATTTGACAGATTTGAAGAACAGCACTATCAGCATGGCTTTACTATAGATGAGGTTACAGGTGCAGTTAATAAGGCTGGACTTACCGTGAAAAATGTGTATAATGCATTTACTAAGGATATGCCTGACGATAAGTCGGAAAGATTATATTTTGTGATTGAGAAATAATAAGGAGATAATTATGGGTGATTATATTGTTAGAGCCACAGCAGCAGGTGGCCAGGTAAGAGCATTTGCCGCTACAACTAAAGGGCTTGTTGAAGAAGCAAAAGAAAGACATAACATGAGTCCTATCGCAACTGTTGCACTTGGAAGACTTCTTACAGGTGGTGCGATGATGGGCGCAATGATGAAGAATGATGCGGATATTCTTACTGTACAGATTAAGGGCAATGGTCCAATCGGAAGTATGACTGTTACAGCTAATCCTAAGGGGGAGGTTAAGGGATTTGTTGGCAATCCACAGGTTATGCTTCCACTTAAGGATGGAAAGCTTGATATTGCAGATGCGGTAGGAATTGGTGTATTAAGTGTAATTAAGGATATTGGACTTAAAGAGCCATATGTTGGTGATACTATTCTTATCACAAGTGAGATTGCAGATGACCTTACTTATTATTTTGCTAACAGTGAGCAGGTTCCATCTTCTGTAGGACTTGGCGTTCTTATGAATAAGGATAATACTGTTGAGCAGGCTGGAGGATTTATTATCCAGCTTATGCCGGGAGCAACGGATGAATTTATAGATAAGCTTGAGGCTAGAATTAAGGAGATTAAGTCTGTTACAGCCATGCTGGAGGAAGGAATGACTCCTGAACAGATTCTGGAACATATTCTTGGGGATATGGAGCTTGAGATTCTTGACACTATTCCAACAAAGTTTTACTGTAACTGTTCTAAGGACAGAGTGAGCAAAGCTGTTATCAGTGTAGGAAAAGAAGAAATACAGAAGATGATTGATGATGGTGAGCCAATTGAGGTTAACTGTCACTTCTGTAATTCACATTATACATTTACAGTTGATGAGCTTAAGGAAATGTATGACTGCTGTACAAGATAAATCTCAGGCGTATGGAGGTACACATGAATAATATTATACTTATAGGCATGCCGGGAAGCGGAAAAAGTTCACTTGGAGTAGTGCTTGCCAAGAAGATAGGATTTGGATTCATTGATTCAGATCTTGTTATTCAGCAAAGAGAGGGAATGACTCTTGAAAGGATAATTGAAAAGCACGGAGATGCAGGATTCATACAGATTGAAAATGAAGTGAATTGTTCCATCAGTCCACACCACACGGTTATTGCAACAGGTGGGAGTGCTGTATATGGAAAAGAGGCAATGGAACATTTTAAGGATATTGGTACTGTGGTTTATCTTGAACTCCCACCAGAATCACTTGAGGAGAGACTTGGAAGTCTTAAAGAACGTGGGGTTGTGTCTAATGGAAAGACAACTGTGGAAGAGATATATGCTGACAGGGCCGCACTTTATAAGAAATATGCAGACATTACGCTTAATGAGCAGGGAAAGCAGATAAGAGAAACTGTGGAGATGCTGTATGATATTATAATGAATAAAGACCAGTATAATTAAACAACTGGTTGAACTATGTAAGAATTTAGGGTACAATAATCTTTACCTTTTAAATACGAAAACAAGGAGGAATACCATGGAAAACGAAGCTCTTTCTAAGAACTTTATTGAGCAGATTATAGATAAGGATATTGAGAGTGGCCATTGCAAGAAGGTCATTACAAGATTTCCGCCAGAACCTAATGGATATCTTCATATTGGACATGCCAAGTCTATATTATTAAATTATGGACTTGCAAAGGAATATGGCGGACAGTTTAATATGAGATTTGATGATACTAATCCTACTAAGGAAAAGGTTGAATTCGTAGACTCTATTAAGGCAGATGTTGAATGGCTTGGAGCAGAGTGGAACGGAGATGTTCTGTTTGCATCAGATTATTTTCCACAGATGTATGAAGCAGCTGTAAAGCTTATCAAGAAGGGAAAAGCTTATGTAGATGATTTATCTGCTGAGGAGATTAGACAGTACAGAGGAACTCTTACTGAACCGGGTAAGGAAAGTCCTTACAGAAACCGTTCTGTAGAAGAGAATCTTCAGCTTTTTGAGGAGATGAAGGAAGGAAAATATGCAGACGGAACGAAGGTTTTAAGAGCTAAGATTGATATGGCATCTCCTAATATTAATATGAGAGATCCTGTCATTTACAGAGTTGCACATATGACACACCACAGAACAGGAGATCAGTGGTGCATATATCCTATGTATGATTTTGCACATCCTATTGAGGATGCAGTAGAGGGAATTACACATTCTATATGTACACTTGAATTTGAGGATCACAGACCTCTTTATGACTGGGTTGTAATTGAGACCGGTTATAAGACATCTCCAGAGGAGAATCCTAAGCAGATTGAATTTGCAAAGTTATATCTTACTAATGTTGTAACAGGTAAGAGATATATTAAGAAGCTTGTAGAAGATGGAATTGTTGACGGATGGGATGATCCAAGACTTGTATCTATTGCAGCTTTAAGAAGAAGAGGATTTACTCCTGAAGCTATTAAGATGTTCGTTGAGCTTGTTGGTGTTACTAAGGCACAGGGTTCAGTTGAATATCCAATGCTTGAATATTGTATAAGAGAAGATTTAAAGCTTAAGGTTAAGAGAATGATGGCTGTTCTTGATCCTGTTAAGCTTGTCATTGATAATTATCCTGAAGGTCAGGTTGAATATATGGAAGTGGCTAACAATCAGGAAAATCCAGAGATGGGAACAAGAAAAGTTCCATTTACAAAGGAACTTTATATTGAGAGAGAGGATTTCATGGAAGAGCCTCCTAAGAAATATTTCAGACTTTTCCCTGGTAATGAAGTGCGTCTTATGAATGCATATTTTGTTACATGTACTGACTATGTCAAGGATGAGAATGGAAAGGTTATAGAAGTACATTGTACTTATGATCCTGAGACTAGGGGTGGAAATTTCACAGGCCGTAAGGTTAAGGGAACAATACACTGGGTTTCTGCTACAGAAGGCTGTAAAGCTGAAGTCAGATTATACGAGAATATCGTAGATGAAGAAAAGGGCGTTTATAACGAAGAAGATGGTTCTATGAATATCAATCCGAACTCTAAGATTGTTCTTACAGAGTGTTATCTTGAACCAGAGCTTATGAAAGCTGTAAGTGAAGATAAGTTCCAGTTTGTAAGAAATGGCTATTTCTGCGTTGATAATAAAGATTCAGAACAGGGTAAGCCTATATTTAACAGGATAGTTTCACTTAAGAGTTCATTCAAATTACAGAAATAGTGAGGTTATCCTGATGGAAGGTATTGGACAAAAGAAGGAAACAGATTATATTTTTGATAAGACAATCAAATGTGATGTATGTGGGAAGGAATTTAAAACAAAGCAGGTAAGAACCGGAAAAGCAAGATTTATTGGGACAGATGATATATTAAAGCCTCTATATGAAGGGATTGATACATGTAAATATGATATAATAATGTGCCCACATTGTGGCTATGCAGCCAGTTTACGTCTGTTTGGACATCATACTGAAAAACAGAGGCAGGCTGTAAGGGACAATGTATCTTCAAGGTTTACTGCAAAGGAGCCGGAAACAGAAACTTACAGCTACGAGAGAGCTGTGAAACGATGCAAGATGGCGATGCTTACAGAGATGGTGACAGGTGGCAAGATAAGTGAGAGTGCATATCTTTGCTTAAAGCTGGCGTGGATATATCGTGGGGAGATACAAGAGGCAAAGGCTAATGGAGCAGCACAAGAACGTATAAGTATGTATGAGAGATATGAAAAAGAGTATCTGGAAGATGCATACAGAGGTTTTAAACAGGCAAGAGAGACTGAATATCCTCCAATAGCGGGAATGGACGAAAATACGATAACATATCTGCTCACAAGCATTGGAATCCATTGTGGAAAGATAGATGAGGCCAGAAGATATGGTTCTGCTTTGCTTATATCCAGAACAGCCAGCATGAAATTAAAAAATAAAACAAGAGATGTATTGGAGACTATTAAAAAGAATTAGCACTAAAGGGGCGTATAATCATTATGAACAGGGTTAAAGCTTTTGTACAGAAGATATGGACCTATGATCTGGTTCACACAGCAGTTTATTCTATTGTTCTTGAACTAATAGTTGAATGTTTTAACAGAAGAGGAATAATGGGACTTGCATTTCCATTTATGCATCCGGTTATTTTTATATACAATACACTTATAATAATGACAAGCATGGCACTTGCATTATTTTTTAGGAGAAGAATGTTTGTGTATAGTGTGGTTTCTGCTTTTTGGATTGGATTGGCACTTACTAATTTTATAATACTTTCTTCAAGAAAAACGCCATTTACGGCGATGGATTTTTATCTTATAAAAGATGCTATAAAGGTTGCGGGATTATATGTGAGTGTTATACAGATTATTCTTATTGCATTGCTGGTTATAGCGGTTATTGCAGGACTTGTTTTTTTGTGGCGGAAAGCTCCAAAGCTTGAGGTGACAATTAAGAAAACAAAGTTTGTTGCATATGCAGCAGTACAGATGATACTTGTATTTCTTGCGGCATATGGAATGGGAATTACCCTTCTGTTTACAGGAGCTGTTGAAGGTCACTTTGGTAATCTTGCCCAGGCATATAAGAAATACGGATTCAGTCACTGCTTTGTGAGCAGTGTGCTTGACCGGGGAATTAAGAAATCAGGAGATTATTCTGAAGAATATATGGATTCACTTAAGAATGATCTTGATAATGTTGATGTTGAAGCGAGTGAAAAGACTCCTAATATTATATTTGTCCAACTGGAGTCTTTTTTTGATCCTACACATGTAAAAGGAATAACTTTATCAGAGAATCCGCTGCCTAATTATCAAAAACTTATATCTGAATGTTCTTCAGGATATCTCTCGGTTCCATGTTTTGGAGCAGGAACATGTAATACAGAGTTTGAAGTACAGACAGGAATTAATATTGATGATTTTGGACCAGGTGAATACCCATATAGAACAATTATGAAATCCAAGGTATGTGAGTCTATGGCCTATGACCTTAAGAAACTTGGTTATTCAACTCATGCAATACACAATAATGATGGAACATTCTATGATAGAAATCTGGTGTTTTCACATCTGGGATATGAAACATTTACTTCAATTGAATATATGGATGGGTTTGAAGAAACGCCTATGGGATGGGCTAAGGATTATATTCTTACAGGAGAGATTACTAAGGCACTTGATTCAACAGCTGGAACTGACTATGTGTTTACAATATCTGTACAGGGACATGGTGATTATCCATCTACACCAATGGAAGGATACACACCAGAGATTAAAGTGACTAACTTTCCAGTTGCAGAACAGCAGACATCATTTGAATATTATGTAAACCAGATTCATGAGATGGATAAGTTCATAGGTGAGCTTATACAGTCTTTATCAGAGAGAGATGAAGAAACTGTACTTGTGCTTTATGGAGATCATTTACCTACATTTGATTTTACAGATGAAATGCTTACTAACGGAGATAAATTCCAGACACAGTATGTAATCTGGAGTAACTTTGATATGGACAGACAGGAAAAGAATATTCAGGCATATCAGTTGTCTGCGTATGTAATGCAAAGACTTGGTATATCTGAGGGATATATCATGAAATATCATCAGTCAAAGCAGAAACTTCCAGAAGATGAGTATTTGAAGAATCTCAAAATTCTGGAATATGACATTCTGTATGGTAAAAAGGAAATTTATGGTGGAGAAACACCATATGAGGCTACAAATCTTAAGATGGGTATTGATGATATTGAGATAACAGATGTCTATAATTATAATGATACGGTGTTTATTGAGGGCAGCAGTTTTAACGATTACAGTTGTGTTCTGATTAACGGGAAAGAATATACCACGGAAAAGGTGAGTGACCGTCTTTTAAGAGTTAATGGTATTAATGTAAAGAAGGACGATGTAGTTGTTGTTGCACAGAAGGGCGATGATAAAGTTGAACTCAGCCGTACAACTTTTACAGTAAAGCAACAGAGTAAGAAAAACGCACAACAACAGTAAATGTGCTATCTTTAATTGACAGCGGGTACCTGAAATGGTAATATTAGTAAGGTGTTTCAAACATCAAGATTTTTTTTGGAGGTACTTGAAATGAAGGGTACAGTTAAATGGTTCAACAACCAGAAGGGTTACGGCTTTATCAGTGATGAGTCAGGAAAGGATGTATTTGTACATTACTCTGGACTTAACATGGAAGGCTTCAAGTCTTTAGAGGAAGGCGCTCAGGTTGAGTTTGATGTAACAGATGGCGCAAAGGGTCCTCAGGCTACTAACGTAACAAAATTATAATCGGTTGTTTTTCAGTGTGCCTTTTTTATATTATATATAGAAAGATATATTGTAACACAATAGGATTATGGGGGCGGTCACAATTAATATTGGACCGCCTTTTTTGATAATATAATCTGGAGGTTTTATGGAGAATTTAAATATTAATTATGACAAGACAGTGAGTAATGCAACTGTCAGTATGATATCAGCAGGCGCAATACTTGTTATATCTGTTCTGATAGTTCTTCTTGTGTTGGTAATTAAGAGATGGAAGGGAAGATTTATACCTTTGGCATTAGGTGTTCTTTCGTATGTTGTATTTGGGTTTATGTTTTCACAGCTTTTGATGAGTGTTCTTTCGCTTATACCTAATGTTGATCAGTCATTTACGTATAATACCAATGCATATGTGGTTATATATAATATTCTGCTTGCAGCAGGGTTTGGTATTGCAAGATGGTTTACGGCAAAGATGATGACTGACAGATATAACAGAACAGGGGACGTGCTTATGGCAGGAACGGGTCTTGCAATTGGAGATACCGTTATTACTTATGCATTGTCAATGTTTACATTTTTTGTATATGCACAGGCAATATCAGCTAATGGATTAGAAAAATTCATCTCGGATATGTTTAACAGCGGAATGGCTGAGAGTGATGTAATTACATTATATACTTCAAATGTATCACAGCTGATTGATTCGCCTGCGATTTTGTGGTTTTTAATGGCTGTATCTGCGGTTCTTGATATTGCACTTAATATAATGCTGTTTATGGTTGTATATGGCGTAGTAAAGAAACAGGTTAATTATATGTATGCATATTATGCGATAATTGCACAGTTTGTTTCTAATATAATGTTCCAGTTATATAATGCATTTTCACTTACTAATATTATTGTTTTGTTTATTGTTAAGCTTGTGATTGTGGGAGGAATAGCTTTATTTATCAAGCAATTCATTATGAAGGAGATAAAATACTCAAATGACTGATGTGAAAAAAGGATTAACAGCAGATGAAGTAGAGCAGTTAACAAATGATGGCATGGTCAATGTGTCAGTTGGAAAACAATCCAAGACCATTGGCCAGATTGTTGCGGGCAATGTATTTACATATTTCAACCTGATATTTGCTGTATTTGCTGTTCTTCTGGCTTTTGTGAGGTCATATAATAATATGACATTTCTTCCAGTAATTATTTCTAATATGTTTATTGGAATAATTCAGGAGATAAGAGCTAAGAAGGTTCTTGATAAACTTACGGTGGTTAATGCACCTAAGACATCGGTTATAAGAGATGGACAATTACATACTGTAGCTTCGGAGACTCTGGTTAAGGGAGATTTGTGCGTATTTTCAGCTGGAAACCAGCTGAGTGCAGATGCAATTCTTGTTGATGGGTTTGTTCGTGTCAATGAATCATTAGTTACTGGGGAGTCTGACGAGGTTGTCAAGAATGCCGGGGATATATTACTCTCCGGCAGTTTTATTGTGTCAGGAGAATGTAAGGCTGTGCTTACAAATGTTGGTCTTGACGCATATGCAGCAAAGCTTGCAATAGAAGCAAAGGCAGGACGAAAGAAACACAAAACAGATATGATGCAATCTCTTGATAAGCTTGTTAAGACAATCGGTGTCCTTATAATACCTATAGGAGCAGGACTGTTTTTACAGAGCAGATTTGCAGTCGGGGGCTCAATAAAGAGCAGTATAGATTCAATGGTAGCCTCACTTGTCGGAATGATTCCAGAAGGGCTGTATCTGCTTGCAAGTGTTGCACTGGTTGTCAGCGTTATGAGACTTGGAAAGAAGAATGTTATTGTACATGAGATGAACTGTGTAGAAACACTGGCGAGAGTTAATGTATTGTGTGTTGATAAAACTGGAACAATAACCAGACCAGATATGTCAGTTACTCATGTTGAAATATTGGATTACACAGATGGTTACGGAAAGCATACTGATTACCATGAAACAGAGAGAATTATAAAAAATGTAGTGGCGGCAATCAGCTCTGACAATGCAACGATGGAAGCAATACATTCGTATTATGGAATTGAAGAAGAATGTGAATGTGACCAGGTATTTCCATTTTCTTCTCAGAATAAATACAGTGGTGCAAGATATGGAAAAGATGTATATCTGTTAGGAGCACCTGAATATCTGCTTCTTGATTCATATCCTGATTATAGGAATATTATTGATAAGTATTCATGTAATGGAGAGAGAATTGTCGTGTTTGGGCTGGCAAATGAGCAGATAACAGGAGAGGCTGTCACAAAGGCGATAACCCCTATGGCTTTTATAATCCTTGAGAATGAGATAAGAGAAACGGCAAAAGAAACATTTGAATATTTTAAAAAGCAGGGAGTCGCAATTAAAGTTATATCTGGAGATAATCCGCTGACTGCATCAAAGGTTGCAATACGGGCAGGAATAGATGATGCCACACATTACATAGATGCCACGACGCTTAAGACAGATAGGGATATAGCAGATGCGGTTCAGAAATATACTGTTTTTGGAAGAGTTATTCCGGAACAGAAGAAAAAGATTATAGAAGCATTTAAGATGGCAGGCAATGTTGTCGCAATGACAGGTGACGGGGTCAATGATGTACTTGCATTAAAATGTGCTGACTGTAGTGTTGCAATGGCATCAGGAAGTGAGGCTGCCAGCAATGCAGCACAGATAGTTCTTCTGGATTCTGATTTTTCAAAGATGCCGGATGTTGTTGGAGAAGGAAGAAGGGTTGTCAATAATATTAAGCGTTCAGCATCGCTGTTTCTTGCAAAGAATATATTCTCGATGCTGCTTACGATATTTACACTTATATCAGTTAATCTGTATCCTTTATATCCGACCCAGTTATCATTCTTAGGAATATTTACAATAGGTGTACCGGCTTTCTTTCTGGCATTACAGCCTAATAAGAGCCTTATAAAGGGTGATTTCCTGCTAAATGTAGTACTAAAGGCGTTGCCTACAGGTCTGACGGATTTTATTGTAGTTACGATTATAACAATATATGGCAATTGCACAGGTGCACCACATGAGCAGACAGCGACTGCAGCAACACTTGTGCTTCTTACGGTGGGCATGGCAGCACTGGTAAGAGTATGTAAGCCATTCGATATAATAAGAGTATGTGTATGCGTTGCAATGGCATGCGGAATTGTATTTTCAATGATATTTTTACGCTCATTATTTGCAATGGTTGTATTAAAGGGACTGGCACTTAATCTTACTGTTATTATGATGGTTCTGTCGCTGCCACTGTACAGATATGTATGCAGGATGACGGCATGGCTGATAGATTTCCTTGAGAACCATAACCGTCATTTCAGACACCTGCTTAAAGGCTGATATATTAAAAATGTATTACTGCTTATTTAGAGCTTTTTCAGAAAATTCAGTTGTTACAAGGCTGCTGTAAGGAACTGGAGATTTAAGCTCACCAGCCTGCGTAAGAATGTCCTGTAAAAGATTAAAGCTCTCTTCGGTGAATACAGTAGAGGTTTTCCATGTATCCTGTGATTTATATCTTTCAACAATTGCGGTTATTGTTGCAATATCGGTTTCTTTAAACTGAGGTGCAATGATGGCCGCAATTTCTGCTGATGAATGTGTATTGACATAATCAAGCCCCTTCTGTGTAGCGTTAGTGAATTTCTGGATTACATCAGGATTCTTCTTGATATAGCTTTTCTTTGCACAATATGCTGTGTAAGGAACATAGCCGCTTTCTACACCGAGCGAGGCGATAACGTGGCCTTCACCCTGCTGTTCAAGTAAAGTTGCAGAAGGCTCAAATTCAACTGTGTAATCACCTATTCCAGATGTGAATGCGGCAGAAGTTGAACCAAAATCAACATTCTGAAGGATTTCAAGGTCTGTTTCAGGGTTAATATTATTCTTTTTGAGAATATATTCAAATAACATCTGGGGCATACCACCGGCCCTGCCGCCGATTACAGTTTTTCCTTTAAGTTCAGACCATTCAAAATTATCATTGGCTTCCCTTCCGACAAGGAAATTGCCGGCACGCTGTGTAAGTCCGGCAAAGTTGACAGCATAGTCATCAGAGCCTTCGGCATATACATAGATTGATGATTCAGAACCCATGAATCCAATATCTGCATCACCGGATATTAAGGCTGTCATTACCTTGTCAGCACCAAAACCATTAGTTACGGTAAGCTCAAGCCCTTCGTCGGCAAAATATCCATTTTCAATGGCAACATATTGTGGAGCATAGAATATAGAATGTGTTACTTCACATAGTGTAATTTTTTTAATGGAATTGTCAGTTTTATCTTTGTTACATGCTGTCAGTGGAAATGTTGCGATTAATATGATGGTCATGGTAATTAATAATGATATATATTTTTTGATATGTTTCAATGAAATTCTCCGTCGTAGCTGCTTTTATTGTTATAGTATTATTTTTCTGTATTTTTGTTCCACAAAAGTAATAAAAAGATTGTCATTTAATGAGAAATTATGGTATTATAATAGAAAATTATAGTGTGGATAATTTAATATCTATATATGGAGGCGCTTATGTTTAGAAAGAATAGAACAACAGCTAAAGCAGCGTCAGGTAATGATTTGAATACATTGCTTGATGTATTTGATAAGATAATATCTGGTGAGATATCGCATACAGGTGAATCACCGGCTGATACAACACTTTTTGAAAATCCTGAGGTGGCCAATAAGTTTAATGAAGTTGTTGATACTTATAAGAGATTTAATAATAATTTCGTAATGAGGCTTAATGAAGCTATGGAGTCAATTGGTGATAATTCATATGTCAAGAATATGATGGATGAGGTACAGTCACAGGCTCAGGCTATTGGTGCTATGGGAGAGTCAGGACATAATCTTGAAGAATCTATCAACCACATTAATGTTGCCATGGCTGATATTAAGGACAATACACATGAGATGCTTGCTACTACACAGAACAGTACAGCTAATATGAATGAGAGTATTAAGGTTGTTAATGAATCATCAGAAAAGATTGCTGATATTAACAGACAGGTACAGGAATTCCAGGATAAGATACATAAGATTGGAGAGATTGTTGATATTGTGAAGAAGGTTGCAAGCCAGAGTAATCTGTTAGCTCTTAATGCTTCTATTGAGGCTGCAAGAGCTGGAGAGGCAGGAAAAGGTTTTGCAGTCGTTGCTGACCAGGTAAGACAGTTATCAAGCAGTACATCAGAATCTGCTGATGATATTGTTAATTATGTGAGGGAACTCAATGATGATATTGGAAGACTTGCGATATCCATGGATGAGACAACTGTTAAGCTTTCAGAAGGTAATTCAAAGGTTGAAGAATCACTTTCAGATATTGAAAGAATGAATAACCAGATGGTTGCAATTAATGATGCTGTTAACGGAATATTCGCAGATATTGATACACAGTCATCTATTACAACAGAATTTGCCAAGCAGGTAGATAGTATTGCAGCGAGCTATGATAAGTTATCTGATAACTGTATGGCTACAGGTACTCATATCTATAAGATTGGCAGATATATTGATACTGCAAGAAGTGATATGTTCAGATCATTCTCTAATGTTACAACTCAGGATATGATAAGAATATTCCAGATTGACCACTTTATCCTTATGTGGAGAGTATATAATAATGCTGTTGGATTTGAATCTCTTAAGGTTACACAGCTTAATAATCCAGATGGCTGTAAGCTTGGTAAGTGGATGAAAGCACAGACTGATACTCGTATTACAGGAAGCAGACAGTTTAAGGATCTTGATGCAGCACACAGACAGATTCATAAATATGCTGTTGATTCTTGGAATGCCAAGGAGTCTGGTAATGTAGAACTTGCACTTGAATACTTCCAGAAGTGCTATGATGCATATGGCGTATATAGCAATAAGATTGAGGATTTCAAGAGCTATATGAGAACAATTGGCTATACTGATGAAACAGAAACAGTAACATTCAGAAAGTAATTGAAGTAAATGGTCTCCTATGGTACAACATAGGAGACTTATTTTAATGTAAGAACGAACAATCAGGTTTAGATAATTATAAGGAGATAGCAGACAGAGTATGGAAGGATATAAAGAAAAAGCGAAGGAAATTATGGTTATAGGCCATAAAAATCCTGACACAGATTCAATATGTTCGGCAATATGTTATGCGGATTTAAAGAATAAGATAAGTGGAACAGATAATTATGTGCCTAAGCGGGCGGGGCATCTTAATGAGGAAACTCATTTTGTACTGAACAGATTCGGTGTAGAGGCACCGGAATATATTAAAGATGTACGTCCACAGGTAATGAATATAGAGATAAGGCATACAGAGGGAATAAACAGTGAGATTTCGGTGCGCAATGCATGGAAACTGATGGATTCACTTAATGTTGTAACACTTCCTATTACTGAAGGCAGAAAACTTACAGGTCTTGTTTCAATTGATGACATTGCCAAATCGTATTTTGAAACATTTGATAACAGAGTATTGTCAAATGCCAAGACAAGTTTTGCTAATATTGTTGAAACACTTGGGGGAAGAGTAATTACAGGTGATGAAAGCGAGATATTTGACAAGGGAAAGATGCTTATTGCAGCGGCTAACCCTGATATGATGGAGAGCATGATTGATGAGGGAGATATTGTAATTCTTGGTAACAGATACGAATCACAGCTCTGTGCAATAGAGATGGAGGCAAAATGTCTTATAATATGTGAAGGTGCAAAGGTATCCAATACAATTGCCAAGATTGCAAAGAGCCATAACTGTATTATTATTGAAACTGATTATGATACATATACTGTTGCTAGGCTTATGAATCAGGCAATTCCGGTTGGATTCTTTATGACACCAAGAGACAGAATTGTATGTTTTAAGACAACAGATTATGTTGAAGATATTCAGGAGATTATGACTAAGAAAAGGTTCAGGGATTTCCCTATAGAGGATGAAAATGGTAATTATGTAGGAACTATTTCAAGAAGAAATCTCCTTCGTTCAGGCAGAAAGAAGGTTATTCTTGTTGATCACAATGAGAAGAACCAGGCAGTCAATGGAATTGAAGATACAGAGATTCTTGAGATAATTGACCATCACAGATTAGGACCTATACAGACAATCACACCTGTATTTTTCAGAAATCAGCCTCTTGGCTGTACGGGAACAATTATTTATAAGATGTATCAGGAGGCAGGAATTAATATAGAGCCTGTCATAGCCGGACTGATGTGTTCAGCAATTATATCAGATACATTAATATTCAAATCTCCTACATGCACACCTGATGATATAGAAGCGGCAATGGAGCTTGCTGATATTGCAGGAATTGACCCAGAAGTGTACGGAAGACAAATGTTTGGAGCTGGAAGTAATCTTGATGAAAAGACAGACAGAGAAATATTCTATCAGGATTTTAAGAAGTTCGCGATTAATGATGTTACTGTAGGTGTGGGTCAGGTTAATGCAATGGGACCAGAGGATATAGAGAAGATAAAAGCAAAAGAAGTGCCGTTTATAGATACAGTAACAGGCGATGGCGGGCTTGATGTAGTATATTTTCTTATGACAGATATATCAACGGAATGCTCTTATGTACTGTGTTCAGGTAAAAATGCGGATACAATAATGTCACAGGCATTTGGAGTTGACAAACAGCAGGATACATATATACTAAAGAATGTTGTTTCAAGAAAGAAACAGTTCCTCCCGGCCATTATGGAAGCTATGGAGCAGTAGAGAAAATGGAGAATAGTGATGAAGGCATTACGAAAAGATGATTTCTGCTGGTGTAACAGTGGGAAAAAATATTGTGACTGTCACATGGAATTTGATAGAAAATTAGATAATTTCAAGAGAAAGTTTCATAAGGTACCACCAAGAAATATTATAAAGAATGAAGAACAGCTTGCAGGAATGAGAGAAAGCAGCAAGATTAATATTGCTGTGCTTGATTATGTTGCAGAGAATATTCATGCAGGAATGACAACTCAGGATATAGATGATTTGGTATACCAGAAAACAACCGAGATGGGTGGAATACCTGCACCGCTTAATTACGAAGGATTTCCAAAGAGTGTGTGTACTTCAATTAATGAGCAGGTATGTCATGGAATACCATCTAAGAATATCCAGCTTCTTGATGGTGATATAATTAATGTTGACTGTTCAACGATATTAAATGGATATTTTTCGGATTCATCAAGAATGTTCTGTATAGGTAATGTTGCACCAGAACATAAGAAGCTGGTGGATGTTGCAAAAGAATGTGTTGAGTTAGGTCTTGCACAGGTTAAGCCATGGGGACATCTTGGAGATGTTGCGGCGGCAATAAATGAACATGCAAAGGCTAATGGATATTCAGTAGTAAGAGAAGTTGGTGGACATGGAATAGGTCTTGAATTTCACGAAACCCCATTTGTAAGTTATGTAATTAAGAAGGGAACAGGAATGGTCATGGCACCGGGCATGGTATTCACAATTGAGCCAATGATAAATGCGGGACTTCCAGACATATATATAGACGAGGGCAACAACTGGACAATATATACAGATGATGATTCGTACTCAGCACAGTGGGAAATAATGGTGCATGTGACTGAGGACGGATATGAGGTTATGAGCTACTAAAAGTTTGTGTATATTCGCAGATGAACACAAACAATAAAACAGACACAACACATCCATCCTGACAGGACATACAACAATAAGTGAAAAGCTCCATATACTGTAGTGATACATGTATATGGAGCTTATTTTATGATGATGACACAACAGGTTCCGGCGATGTGCTATGTACCGTGGCAGCGTTGGGATGAATTATATGAGCCTTCACGGGCAATTATGCGGGGAACTATGTTTCCTGTACTTGATAAACCATTTACAGGAGGCAGGTCATGAATTGTTGTAATAATATTAGAAATGAAAAAGCTATGATTATGAAGAATATTTATGAACTTGGCTTTGCTCTTGTTGAAACTATGCTTTATCTTGATACCCATCCGGATGATGCAGCTGCTATTGAATATTATGCAGAAATTAAGGATAAATATGTACAGTTTATGAAAAAATATTCAGATTATTATGGACCTCTCAGCATGGAATATATGGTGAATGACAATTATTGGATGTGGGTGGCAACACCTATGCCATGGGAATATAAGGGAGGTATGTGATATGTGGAATTATGAAAAGAGACTTCAGTACCCGATTAATATAAAGAATTGTAATCCTACGCTGGCAGCAATGATTATTTCGCAGTATGGTGGACTATACTTCATTAAGGTATACAATATAAAAATCAAAATGAAGGTGGTAATTGCGATGAGGAATTTTAAGGTTAATGGAACAAAGGTATCTATTGTAAACAGATGTACTAACGGAATGGAAATTAATTCATTAAATCAGAAATATGACATAATGATATTCAATGCAGCCTATAATGCGTGGACAAGATTATGTTCTTGCATGACGTTAGCTGAAGGTAAGGAAATTGCTGCAGAGAGAATAGAAGCTATGCAGCAATTAGCAATTATGGTATAATAATACACAATATATGAAAAAGGAGGAATGATTATGCTTAATGAAGAGCAGGCAAAGGAGGTAGCATTGCTACATAAAATCCAATTTGCAGTAGAAACAGTGGATGTCTCTAAATTCTATGAGGCAATTATTTTATATTCGATGGAATATGATTGCACTGTTCCTAACGGGGTAGTAAATCTTGTTGAAGCACAGGAGAGAAAAGCTACACAAGATGAGCTAAAACAGGTAATGCAGGAAATAGCAATACCTGTAATTAACAGCATTAGAACAAGCAAAAAATGTGAATAAGAATTTTTGCTTTTTAATAGATACATTGTGGGAAATATATAATATTAATTAAAAATAGAAGGGATTATTCCCTTCTATTTTTGTAAAAAGAAATACACTTCTAACTTGTCATTTTCCTTATCGTAAACACAATGATCCACAACGCTTCTAATAGCGTTAGCCCTGGTTAATGTATCTTTAGAAGTATCCTTGATGATGCCTAGAACAGATGTTATATTCTGAAGCATTTCATCAGAGGAATCAGCTTCAGATGTTTTAAGAGAATAAAGCTGTGCTTCCAGATTTTTTCTCTCATTATCGATTATCTGTTTATTCTCTTTATACTCATCTATGGTGTCTATACCATCTCTATAAGCCTGTTTTATCCGGGCTTCTTTATCACTAAGCTTAGAGATCTGATTCAGAATCATATCCTTGTCATTTGCATTCGCTTCATTTGAAGGCTTTTTGAGTTCATAGTGCAATTCATCCGGATTTTGCATTACACGGTCAAATGCTTCATATACAGCTTCCTCAAGGGCAGCAGTCTTGATAAAGTGACTATGAGAACATTTTCCTTTGTTGTAATTACCACATTGGTAGCGGGTAGCATTAAGCCCGGCAATAAGTGAAGCACCACAGTCGGAGCATTTAACAATTCCACCAAGCCAGTGCTTCATGTGTCCAGCTGCTCTTGCTTTATAAGGACGGCTTCTTAAAGCCATAAGGTGCTGTACCTCGTCCCATGTTTCTTTGTCAATGATTGCTGGGTGTTTACCCATAACAATAATCCAGTCACCAACATCCTTAATAGTATGGTCATCGTGCTTCTGTCTGTTCCAACGTACAGCTCCGTAATAGAATGGATTGCTCAATATATATTCAACTGTTCTGCCTTCATAGGCTGCACCTCGTTTTGTTTTATATCCAAGAGCGTTAAGTTCTCTGGCAATTTCTAAATAACTGTGGCCGGCAACGTATTCTTTATATATCTTTCTTACAATTATAGCTTCAGGTTCATATATGTAAGGTATGCCAGTATCCTTATTCATTCGGTAACCAAGTGGAAGAGAGGATTGGTAGCCACCTCTTAGGGCTTTTTCTGTCATACCTCTAAGGACTTCTCCAGATAGACGGATAGAATAATATTCGTCCATCCATTCAATTATTCTTTCAATGAGGCTTCCGAAAGGACCGTCAATGAGTGGTTCTGATATACTTACGACCTCTACATTGTTCTTTTTTAACAATGACTTATAAACAATAGATTCTTCCTGATTACGGGCAAATCTGCTGAATTTCCACACAAGAATAATATCAAAAGGGTGTTCCTTGCTTTTAGCAAGACTAATCATTTTCATAAATTCAGGTCTTTTATCAGCTTTTTTTCCAGAGATACCATTGTCTATATAAATATTTTCAGCAAGAAGAGACATATTATGTTTTTTAGCATAATCTATCAGGAGCCGCTTCTGTGCATCAGGAGAGAGTTCTTCTTGCTTGTCTGTAGATACACGAATATAAGCACATGCTACTTTCATGTTTGCAATATCTGTAGCCATATTAACCATCCTTTCTGTAAAATATATGCGAATTGCACCGGTGCAACTCTAAAAATGGGTATAAAAAATACACCTACTTGCAAAAGCGGTGTTTAGAATGATATAATATGGCTTGCTTAGGGCGATTATATCATTTGAGCACAGCTTAATTGTAAGTCGCAAGTAAAGGCTCTTGTGTTCCAGCACAGGAGCTTTTATTTATTATAAAACCATCTAGGTAACAATACCGCCATGGTATAAAAAAGACTCTGGACCCGAAGGACACCAGAGTACGTTCAAGAGTAGTTTACTGGTGTCGTGTTCAGATGTCAATCAATTATAAAGTAAAGTGAAAAAATCTATTTATCTTAATAGCTTTAGAATAAAAAGCTATTAGATACATATGTGTACAAGGTAATTTACTGGATTCAAATTCAGGACAGGTGCATTGCTTTAAGCTTGCTCTATATTTACCAAAACGCCCAGCGGCTAACTTCTTATCTATGTAAAAGCTGCCATTATATTTCATTGCAGCATCCTGCTTTTGTATCTGGTCTGGTAGAGCATGTATATCATTATCAAAATCCGACCAGCTAAGGACCTCACATCTTCCGTATATTTTCATTTAAAAACCTCACTGTTGATGTGCGAATATTTCAACCATATCCACATCTTTACATTGCCTGTCGTAGTCTCCATTTTCGATATGAGTAAGTTCGTGATGATATGATATAAGGTGCTGTTCCCGGTTCAGACGGGAGTTAAGTACAATAGTAAAAGAATCGTCACAGTTATTTACAGTGTATGCTTTAATAGTTGCAGGCATATCTGCATAAATCACATTAGTAGTAATAATTATCATCCCCTTTAGTTAATAGAAATTATTTAATGCCTCATCTTCAAACTTTCACGATATTGTTCTGCATCAGGTACATCTATGAATTCAACAGTCTTGTCGTAGTTCTGTCTAATTACTTCTTTGATTTCATCAAGTGTTACATTAAAGAATTCTCGTCTATGGTTAATCATATTAACCTTTCTATCTTCAAATGCTTTATGTAAAGCATTCTCAAGGGCTGGTGCATTATCAGAGAATATCATTGCGTGTACATCAAAATTAAATGGGACTGAAGCATCTCCGAGCTCATCTACTCTGTCTTGAGGATTAAGTCGGCGAGTCATACCGATTTTATAAATGTTTTCTCCAAATGCACCAATGTTGGATATAACATATACATAACCGGCACGCTGGTTAGCTTCACGGTAATCTAAATCTTTTATTTTAGTATCAATGATACCAAGCTGCTCTTCTAAACTAGCTTTCTTTTTTAACAATTCATCAGAAGGAGTCTCACAGGATTCAATTTGTTTTAAAACGGACAGTAGTGCGTTTTTATAGTGAGTTCGTTCTTTATCAATAATCTTTCTCTGTTCTTCTATTTCCTTCTGAAGCTTAGCTGCTTCTCTTAAAGCTGCACGGGCTTCCTTTTCAGCTTCTTTTTCTTCCTGCTTTTTCTGACGATATTCAAAGGCAAGATGCAACTCATCAACTTTTGCTTGATAGTAAGCATCAGTAATAGATATTTGCATTGTCTTGCCAAGACGGGATATTGTATTACGTGCTGTGGTAATCCGCTTTAGCGACATATCGAAATTATTATATTTGACTTTGTTCATCATTTCGTCACATTCGCTGTTGAAAGCTCTTATTAGAAGCTTCTGTGTATCATTTACCATTTTAGAACCTTTCTGAAGGCTCCCATTAACAGTCCAATTTATAGAACCTGTGGCAGCAGTTCCGTTTTTAATCATTTGCTTTTGTCGTTCTCTAATGGATAATAATCTATCCTTATACTCATCAGACGAGGCAAAATCATAAACTGGAGTATATAAACCAAATTCTTGAACCAGTACATCATCTTGCATAATAATTAATTTAGACTTTGTTTCAGATATAAGATCTAATAAGCTATTATATTCTTGACCTTTTTCGTTTATCCGGTTATACAAGCTATCAAATTGACTTTGCAAGTCATTAATCTGAGTTTTCAGAGATTCTATATGCTTTGCCATATCAAAACTAGTCTGCATTTCAGGTGTAATTAATCTTTTTAATTGTTCGTTTTCTTCACGGAGCTTCTTAGCATTTAAAATATCAGATAGTCCCATAGGTTACCTCCTTGGCTATTTATTAGTAGACATTCTGTCTATCATTTCTTTAACAAATTGAATATCTTCCCGTTTAACTTTTCTTGATGCATCAAAGAGAACTTTGTAATCAGGGTTTTCATATAAGAACTGTGCCATATCTCTGGCATCATCATCAAGGTAGTAGGTATCTTCATTCCTGTTATCTTCGATTAGATCTCCGACATTTACATGTAAGTAGTTTGCTATATCTATAATAACATCAACCTTGGGGACTCTTAATCCAGCGCACCAATTTGATACTGTGGATTTGTCAAAACCAAGGTCATTAACTAAATCAGATTGAGTTTTGTTATTCATCATTAAATAGTATTTAAGCATTTCTGCAAATTTATTGGTTCCCATTTAGTTCAGCTCCTTTCTATAGCATTATTATAACAAAAAGAAAACTTAAAGCAAGCAAAAAGCAAAAAAAGTTTTCAAAATGTATTGACAGTTTTCAAAAAGGGGAGTAGTATAATCGTGAAAGGAGGATATGAATGTTGGAAAAAGTAGCGGAACCAATTAAAATATCACTGGCAGCAGCTAGAGTAAATGCACGAAAGACGCAGGCCCAGCTTGCAGAAGAAATGGAAATATCAAGAATGACACTGGCAAATCTGGAAAATGGAAAAACACAAATAAGCAAGGCACAATTACATCTTTTTTGTGAGTTATGTAATATACCAGTTGCTAATATTTTTTTGCCTTATAAGTTTTCAGAATGAAAACATTTATCTATTCAAGGAGGTGAGAGAGTGAATTATACAGCAATAGTATGCATATTAATAATACTTATTTTAATTGGTATAGCAGTTCAAATAAGTAAGAACATACTAAGAAAAGAATTCGGCTTATATGATGAAGCAGGAGGGGAGTTATATAAAAGAATACGAAAACGCTGCCTTGTTTTAGGGTGCAGAAACAAGGCAGCGATATTCTTTGGCTGGCGGGCAGGAGTTTGCCAAAAACATTATGATGAGATGCATAAGACTAAGAATTCAGAAAATCGTCAATAAAGTTATCAGGGGCTGAAATTTGAGCATCTACTAGAATAAATAAGCGTCTAAGGAGAATATTTATCTCTGAAATATTGCTGTCAGAAGTGGTAATTAATTCAGAGTATGATTCTAAGCTTTTTTGAACATATAGAAATATAGTACCTTCTTGTAAAAGAGATAATGATGTATGTTCATATGCGCGTTTTAAAAAGAAAAAACCTTCTTTATACTCAGTATAGTAAGCATTAGAAAAATGAGTGGGAACAATTATTGATCTTGCTGAAGTAACATCATTTAAACTAAGAGACTTATTCTTTTCTAAAGAGGGATTAGATGATAATAATTTCCAATATAATTTATTTTGTTTTGTGTCGTCAATACACTTTTGTATGACTTTAATAATAGTTTCAGTGTTCATAATTACTCCTTTTTTGTAGTCTTGCAACAATGTAATTCAAATCATTGCGAATCATTTTATTATTTACATTTAGTTCGTCTTTTTGCAATTGCTTAATACAATGTCTTATTTTGTAATGATAAGAAAATGAAAGTATTAGAGAGAAGTTCAATCTTATAGATAGTAATTCTTGAATTAATGAGTCACAAACTTTGGGTGAGATAATTTTGTCTTCATAAATGCTATCGAAAAGGGATTGCAACTTTTCGTAATGTATATTGCTGTTTTTATTATATTCATTTTTTTGAGAATTGAGGATTTTAATTATGAAGATATTAAAAAATATAGAACAAATGGAAATTAAAAATCCAATAATACCACAAATAGAAGATATTTTATTGATAATATCCCACATTTTTACAAAACTCCTTTCGTGATTACTCAGCTACTGCAATAGCTTGCTATTAAAGTATAGGAGCAAAAAGACATTTATGCAAGTAATTATCTATTCGAGGAGGTGAGAGAGTAATTGAGCATAAAACCTACAAATATATAATTCGCAGTTATGAACCATTTATGGAAGAGAGAACAAAGACATTTATTCAGGCGTTATCAGCTATAAAGAAAATGAAAGTATCAGGTATTAAGCATTATGAAGTTATAAGGATACCATTCAGAGAGAGGCATCCTAACTTCCCAATATATTTTTCAATAGCTGTGCTAGTGATTGTAATGCTTTCTGGATAAGTGCATTAGTGTATATATCATAGCTGCTTAGCAAAGCAAGAAGGCAAGGAATGAGAAGCAAGCAGATTTTTAACTTGCATTATTAAATACAACAAAGAAGGGAGCAGGCAGATGATTATAAGAACAGAATATGCTAACTTCGGTAAGCCAGAGGACTTACTAAGGTATATGCAGGAAGAAAACATTGAGGTTGTAACAGTAGAGTCGGAATACTGGAGTGCAAAGCTTGCTCCTATGAGAATGACACAGAAAGATGTAGAAGATTGGGTGAAAATGAAGGAGGATTGAATGAATTACACAGCGGTAGCAATAACAGCAATTGTCTGCATAACAATACTGATGTTATGCCATGAACCTAAAGACCGTAAGTAGCATATAAAACATAAAGAGCCATGAGGTGAGAGAGTGAACATAGTTATAAAGATTATAGATGGGGAGAAAATAATAGATTTCTCAACCCTGGATGAGAATAAGAAGAAAGAATACGGACAGCGCCTCAATGAGCAAGGGCTAAGTGCTATGGGGTATGTCCGTAGTAAGGAGGCAACATGAGAGATGTAGGCTTAATTATAGCATATAACAAGCGTATTAATGCGGCGGTGGACGATAGACGCATAAGGGACGCGGCTAAGTGGATGTGCAGGCTTCACAAGTTGGAACATAAGAACAAGGTGCCGGCGGGAAGCTTCAGGCTCAGAAGCATATAAAAAAGAGCCGCTGGACCGGCGGCTCTAGTACTTAGAACATTAAATGCTCTGCAAATATAACAATATTATTGTATCAGAAATGTTCAAGTACATCAAGAAAAAAATAATAAAAAGGTCTTTTTTCTTGGGCTTGTAATGAATATTAACAAGTCTGCGAAAATAGAAACTGAATTAAGGGGTGTACATGAAAAGAAAAGGTACAAGGTACATTCCCTATGATTATGAAGCGGCTATTGATAAATCTGTAGAAGATATGAATGAGGTCTTCATGGAGTACATGCTGAAGACCAAATACAGGTGTGTCTATACATGTAAGGAGATCCGTGCAGGTAATCAGTTAGAGATAGAAATATATCCTGAGTTCACGAGGAAAGAGGACATTCCGGAGGAAGGACGGATAAGGGATAAAGAAACCCAGAAGAACCTGAACAATAAGAATGCTATTAAGTATTGCTCAAGACTGATTATTGAGAACTTCACAAATGAAGATATATGGATGACGCTTACATACTCTGAGGGGAATGAACCATCTAGCTGGGAAGATGCTATTAAGAATATGACTAATTACATCCGGCGGATTAATTACAGACGCAAGAAGTTAGGTCTGCATAAAGCCAAGTACATATATGTTACAGAGCATGATCCCGACGCAAAGGTGCGCTGGCATCATCATGTGATTATGGATGGGCTTCTTGACAGAGATGTATGTGAGAAGTTGTGGAAGTTGGGAGAGCGTTCTCAGTCAAAGCGACTAGAGGAAGATGCTTATGGTCTTGTAGGAATGGCAAAGTACATAACAAAGGACAAGCACCGACAGAAAAATGAGAAGCGGTGGAACTGCTCTACAGGACTTAGACAGTTCAGAGTTCGTAAGGTCCGTTCTAAGAGAAAAGGCGGAAATGGGCGGTATGTTCCTGTAAGCAAATATATAGACACATTTGTAAGAGATAAGGCTGCAAGGGAAGCAGAAATACAAGCCTGGCATCCGGAATATTCTCTTCTGGAATCACAGGTGTATTACAACGGAGTAAATGGCATGTTTTATATAACAGCAAGACTCCGGGATTGGAGAAAAAGAGATGCAAAAGGTAGACGTATTCATCCAGACGACAGCTAAAGGTCCGGCAATAAAGAAACATACGGAATATATGTATGTCTTAAAGATAGTAATTAATGGCAAAGAGTTCATTAGAAACGGCAAAGGCACACTTGAGAATGTAACAGAGAACCAGGCAACACTGCAGGCAATAATACATGCACTTATGCGTTTCCATGAAAACTGTGAAATCCGCATAAATACAGAATGTGAGCATGTGTTAAACAGTTGTAGAAATGCTTGGCCACAACAGTGGGAAAAGGACGGTTGGAAGAAAAAGACAGGTAAGCCGGTAAAGAATGCGGATTTGTGGCAGCAGTACCTAAATGTAAGCCACGGACATGTTATAAGCTGGTCGGATGAGCCGCATGATTTTACAAAGTGGATGGAGTATGAACTTGGGAAGATGGAGGCAGAATATGAGAAATGCCAGTGAGGAAGAAAGAATCAAGAATGAGCTGAAACAACAGGAGTGGCTGAGGCAGGCAATTCTTACATATGATGAGGATAAAAGTGCAGTTAATACCAGTATGCGTGTAAATCATCTTACACAAGTATCAGGGAAAATAGCAAAGTTGAAAAGAGAGTTATACGAATGTCAGCACACAGCGACATATTAAAAATCAAGATGGCTTCAAATGGCATAAATACAGAATGGGAGAAGCATTTTACTCCATAAATGTCTACAAGATACTTATTTATCTAAGTATATATATCACAGCAACTATTAATATGGCAGCAGACCTCCCTGCTATGGGAGGGGAAAGGAGAGTATGAGCAGAAGCATAATGCAGAATACAAAAGAATGTTTTCTGTGTCGTATGAGAGCAGAGAAACAGGGGTATTTTGGACCTCTTACATCATACGGCTTAGAAAAGCACCATGTTATGCATGGGGTAGCAAACAGAAAGATAGCAGAAAAGTATGGGCTTACCGTGTTTTTATGTGAAAAAGACCATAGAACAGGAGCAGAAGCAGTACACAAAAGCAGAGAAACAGATTTGAAACTTATAAGAGCAGGTCAAAGGCGTTTTGAACAGGTATACAGCCACAGAGAATGGATGAATGCATTTGGAAAGAATTATCTGTATGAAGATTCTATGGATAACAATGTGCTTGAACAGGTATTACAGCAGCTTTTTAAAGATAATAAACATCTGAGAGACAAAATATTTACTTCAAGCTTTGAAACAGAGGAAATCATGGAAATCTTATGTGCTGATGAAGCGGTGTATCAGATATGTGTACATAACAGGATTTATACAATGGATATAAATCGAGAATCAGACATGGTGACAATAACTGCACCACCGGACGAAAAAACAGAATGGAACAGAGAAGATGTTGTGGCAGCAGTTATAGATATTTATAGCAAGACTGAGGAGGATATATGATTGCAGAGATAATAAGCTTTATAGCCGGAGCAGCATTAGCGAGTGTTATCGTCGGATTCTGTAAAGCTGGAAAGGACAACTAATGACACAGGAAACATTATTGCAGATAGGAAAACTTGGACTTGCAATAGAAGATGGTGCAAATAGGGTACTGGATATGTACAGAGTCAAGGAAGAACTTATAGGGGAAGACTTATTCAAGGGGGAGCCAAGCGAAGACAGAAGCCATTACGCAGGGTATACAAAGCTGTACAAGCTCCCTGGCATGAAAGATATAGCAGATGATGCGGCTGAATATATCAAGAACCGATTAAGTGAGGTAATTGAAGAATATTGTAAGTCTTTAGAAGTCTGTATTTCTGCATTAAGCGATGCAGTAACAGTAAAAGAGGATAAGCCCGATAGAAAGGCGAAGTCTCCCAGTTAAGAAACAGAATGACAAAAATGGATTCTATTGTGCAAAATGCGGCAGGTATATCTCTACACTTACATTAGACAGGACTATGTGGGGATATAAGAAAGGCAGCAGGTATTACTGCTCGTATAAGTGTATGCGGGCAAAAGAAAAATAAGAATAGCAGAAAGGAGCTTGGAACTCTGGCCAGAGTGATTCGTACGATGTTCCTTTCAGAATGACATACAAGGAGTTTTTAGAAAGCAAGATAGAACTTGCACAGGATAGCGGATTTGAAGTAAATCCGGCAGATATTAACAAAGCATTAAAACCACATCAGGGGGATGCTGTCATATGGGCACTTAAAGGTGGAAGAAGAGCTTTGTTTGAAAGTTTTGGTTTAGGTAAGACTATACAGGAGATAGAATTCTGTAAACAGGTAATAGATCACGAGGGCGGAAGGGCTTTGATTGTTCTTCCACTTGGAGTAAAACAGGAATTTACACAGGACGCTGTGAATGTTCTTGGATATGATGCACCTGTTTATTGCAGAAGCATGGAAGAAGTAGAATCCTGTGACAGCAGAATTGTTCTTACCAACTATGAAAGAGTAAGAGATGGTGATATAAGACCGGATTATTTTGTTGCAACATCGTTAGATGAAGCAAGTGTTTTAAGGTCTTTTGGAAGCAAGACATACCAGACATTTCTTGATAAGTTCAAGAATGTTCCTTACAAGCTGGTAGCAACAGCAACGCCAAGTCCAAACAAATACAAAGAGCTTATACATTATGCCGGCTATCTTGAGGTAATGGATACAGGGCAGGCACTTACAAGATTCTTTCAGAGAGACAGCACTAAGGCAAACAATCTTACATTGTACCCGAATATGGAAGATGAATTTTGGCTGTGGGTTTCATCATGGGCGTTGTTCATAACGAAACCTTCAGATGTAAATCCGGAATATTCTGATGAGGGCTATGTGTTACCTCCACTTGATGTAAGGTGGCATGAGATATCAATACATTATGGGGATACATCTGATAAAACAGGACAAATGCAGTTATTTACAGAAGCGGCAGCAGGCTTGAAGGAAGCTGCAGAAGTAAAAAGAAACAGCATTGACCAGCGTGTTGAAAAAATGAAAGAGATTGTAGAGAGTTCGCCTGAGGAGCATTTCCTTTTGTGGCATGACTTAGAATCTGAAAGAAAAGCAATTCTTAAGGCAATACCCGAAGTTGTAGATATATATGGCTCACAGGATTATGACATAAGGGAAAAGCGGGTTATTGATTTTGCGCAGGGAAGAATCAAGCTGTTTGCAACAAAGAAATCAATATCGGGCTCAGGCTGTAACTTTCAGCGTTACTGCCACAGGGAGATATTCTTGGGGATTGATTATGAGTTTAACGATTTTATTCAGGCAGTACATAGATGTTACAGGTTCTTACAGACAGATACAGTTGTTATAGACATTATATACATGGAGAACGAAAGACAGATAAAAGAAGCACTGCTTGAGAAATGGAAGAATCATAATCATATGGTTAAAAAAATGACGGATATTGTAAAGAAATATGGTTTAAGTCCGGCATCTAAAATAAAGCGGTTAGAGAGAAAGATGGGAGTTGAGACAGTGAAAGTACAGGGAAAGCATTATACAGCGGTAAATGATGATTGTGTTGAGGAGTGCAGAAGAATAGAAAGTAATTCTGTAGGACTTATACACACATCCATTCCATTCGGAAACCATTATGAGTATAGCGCCAATTACAACGACTTCGGGCACAATGAGAATACAGAAAGGTTCTTTGAACAGATGGACTTCCTTACACCAGAGCTTTTAAGGATTCTTGAACCTGGCAGGGTAGCAGCCATCCATGTTAAAGACAGGGTATTATTTGGAAATGCTACAGGAACTGGAATGCCTACAATAGAGCCGTTTCATGCACAGTGTATAGAACACTATATGAAACACGGATTTCAGTATTTTGGCATGATAACAGTTGTTACAGATGTGGTTAGAGAGAATAACCAGACATACCGCCTTGGATGGTCTGAACAGTGCAAAGACGGTTCAAAGATGGGCGTAGGCTGTCCTGAGTACATACTTCTGTTCAGAAAGCTTCCAACGGATAAGTCTAATGCATATGCGGATGATCCTGTAAAGAAAACCAAGGAAGATTATACAAGGGCACAATGGCAGATAGATGCTCATGGATACTGGAGAAGTTCAGGCGACAGACTTATAAGCAAAGACGAGCTTAAGGAATTTAATGTTGATGATTTACAGAGAGTTTACAGGGAATACAGTCGTTCCAATGTATACAGCTATGAAGAACATGTGAAGCTTGCGGAAGAGTTAGATAAAAATGATAAGCTCCCAGCCACATTTATGGTTGTCGCTCCCGGTTCATGGAATAACCTTGACGTATGGGATGATATAAACAGAATGAGAACACTTAATACAACACAGAGCAGACGCAGGCAGCAGATGCATGTATGCCCACTGCAGCTTGATATTGTTGAAAGAATCATTAACAGATACAGCAATGAAGGTGATATGGTTCTTGACCCGTTTGGAGGCTTAATGACAGTTCCAATGACGGCAGTAAAGATGAAAAGATATGGCTATGGAATAGAACTGAGCTGTGACTATTTCAGAGATGGTGTTGGATATCTTCAGGAAGCAGAGAATGAGATAGAAACACCTACGCTGTTTGACTTTATGGAGGCTTAATATGATAAACGGGGAATTAATAGTTGATAATTTCGCTGGTGGGGGCGGTGCCTCCACCGGAATAGAAGAAGCTACCGGCTTTAGTGTGGATATAGCAATTAACCATGATCCTAAGGCTATTGCAATGCATAAAGCAAACCATCCGAATACAAAGCATTATTGCGAAGATGTATGGCAGGTAGACCCAGTGCAGGCATGTAATGGGCATCCTGTGGGGCTTGCCTGGTTCTCTCCGGATTGTAAACATTTCAGCAAGGCAAAAGGCGGTAAGCCAAAGGATAAGAATATAAGAGGTCTTGCATGGGTAGCGTGCCGGTGGGCTGGACTGGTAAGACCTAGAGTAATCATGTTGGAGAATGTAGAAGAATTCAAGACATGGGGACCACTGAACAGAGGGCATCATCCAATAAAAACAAAGCAGGGCAAGACATTTAATAAATTTGTAAGCCAGTTGCAGGATTTAGGATATGAAGTGCAGTTCAGGGAGCTTGTGGCAGCAGATTACGGAGCACCAACCATGAGAAAGAGATTCTTTATGGTTGCAAGATGTGACAAGAGACCTATTATATGGCCAGAGCCTACACATGCACCAGCAGACAGCGAAGCTGTGAAAAAGGGACTGCTAAAACCTTATGTTGGAGCATATACACAGATAGATTTTAGCAGACCATGCCCCAGCATATTTGATACATCTGAACAGATAAAAGAGAAATATGGAATAAAAGCGGTAAGACCATTAGCGCCTAAGACAATGGAAAGAATCGCAAGAGGCTTAAAGAAATTTGTTTTGGATAATCCAGAGCCTTTTATTGTGCCTATTGGGTATGGCGAAAGAACAGGACAGTTGCCAAGGATCCATGATATCAATAAGCCATTACCAACCATTGTCGGAAGCGGCAAACATTATTTGTGTGCACCAACATTGATTCAATACCATTCTGAGACTGTTAATGGGGAGGTAAGAGGCCAGACGATAGATAATCCGGTTATGACTATAGATGGTTCTAATAGATATGGACTGGTTTTATCGAGTCTTATACAGATGAATAACCATTGTGACGGAAGAAATATAAAGAAACCTCTTCCAACGATAACAGCAGGCGATGGACATTTTGGAGAAGTAAGGGCATTTCTGGTTAAGTATTATGGAGATGCTACAGGACAGGATATTAAACATCCTCTTGATACAATTACCACAAAGGACCGGTTTGGTCTTGTAACCATAGAAGGGACAGACTACCAGATTGTTGATATAGGACTAAGAATGTTAGAGCCTAGGGAATTGTATGGGTGCCAGGGATTTCCAAGCGACTACATAATTGACCATGATTACACAGGAAAGACATATCCAAGAGCGGAGCAGGTTAAGAGATGTGGCAATTCTGTTAGTCCAATGGTACCAAATGCACTGGTAAGGGCTAACCTTAAAGAATTATGTATAGCGCAGAGAATGCCTAACTGCAGTATAAACGAGGAAAAGACAGGGCAATTAAGATTTGCCTAATAAGGAGAATGATTATGATTAAATGTGATAAAGGTAGAATTGAAATAAAAGGAACACCAATGGTACTTGTTGGAGAATTAGGAACAGCAATACAGACTGTATATAGAGCAATGCTTAATACAGGTATTGATAAGGTATTTGCTGAAGAAAGAATTAAGAAAGCCTGTGAGCTGGCACTTTTAACAGACAAAGAGCAGGAAGAGGTATCGAAAGACCTTGATAAAAAAATAGATGAAAAGTTGGATAAATTGGCTAATGCAATATTAAAGGAACTTTTTGAGGGAGGTAGTAATGATGGTCAATAGAGATTGTATAATGGCTAATCTTGAGCAGAGAGACTGTAAAGGACTTAAAGAACTGTATTGCGCCAAGGAGGATAAGCCTTGCCCATTCTATAAGCCGGCGGATAAATACAATAGAGATGGCAGCAGAAGGAGGAAGGCAAATGAAAAGACTTACAAGTAATAAAAATACATCTGATATGTCTATGATTGAACTGGCACATAATAGTTGCTATATAGATAATAAGCGTAATGCAAGATACAGAGATTACAATTTAGACATTGACAGTAGGCAGCTTGCAAGAAGTCTTATGAAAGATATTTGCAATGTAGATTTAACTGATTTATCAGATGAAGAATTTGAGGAATATATGGGTTCTATGCTTTCAGTAGAAATAGATAGTACAGTAGGACTTCTGGCATTGTTTTATCGTAATTTATGGGCGATAGCTGATTTAAGAGAAAAACTGAAAGAATATGAGGACTTAGAGGAACAGGGCAGACTTGTCAAGTTACCTTGTAAAATCGGAGATGATGTTTGTTTTGTTCCTAGTCAGGTCAATTACAAGCTGAACATATTAAATAGGCATAGTGAAAATAACAAAGTCTATCATCAGAAAGTAGAGAATTTCGTAATGACAAGGCGCGGCTGGTACTTAGAGTGTGATCAGGATGTTAAGTATGGAACAGGACATATTTTAACAGATAGGTTCTTTAATGAAACTTGGTTTCTGACAAAATCCGAAGCCGAAGCAAAACTGAAAGAATTGAGAGGTAAGAATGAATAAAAGAAAAGCAATATCTAAAAAAGTGAGACAATCTGTATATCTCATGTATAACGGGCATTGTGCTTACTGTGGTATAGAAATAGCTTACAAAGATATGCAGGTAGACCATGCAACACCGCTTAGGATAGGTGGAGCAGACGACATTTCAAATTACATGCCAGCTTGTAGGAGCTGCAACCATTATAAAGCCACTTTAGATGTCGAGGGATTTCGAAAGTATCTTTCAGAAATACATAAAAGGCTTATGCGTGACAGCATACCTTATCAAGTGGCGGAGCGGTTTGGTATAGTAAAGCATATGTCGGATAATGTGAAGTTTTATTATGAGAAAGTAGAAGGAGACGATTATGTGGAAAATAACAAAGAAAGACTGTATTGCAGTGGAGATAGAGAGGTGTCCGGATGAGCAGAAGACGACATAAGCACCTGAATGAATATACATGCTGTGAGCAGTGTTCTAACAGCGTGGCAGCAGACGGAACATATACATGCAATAGAAAGACGATAATAGAGAATTATATGCCAACAGAAGAATACTTCTGGTGCGATGGAGAGATGTTTATTAGGAGGGAGTATGAAAAATGAAATTAATAATAGAAATGCCAGAGGAATTTGAAATACATTTTATGCAGGATAAATTTGAAGATTTCTTTATAAGAATCATTGGGGATATGAGTAGAAATGTTCCTAGTTTATGTGGAGTTGACGAGAAGGAGATTGCTGAAATGTTTAAAACAGCATTTTTAAATAGTAAAGTAGTCAATAATGATGTCAATGAAGCTGCAGATTATCTTGAAAAAGGAAAGGAAAGAAATAAGGCTATAGAAGATTCGAAAAGGGCTGTGGCAAAGGCAATATGTATAGGGTGCGGATATCTCAAAGAGACAGAATGTACATATACTGGCAAGAATTGTGGAACTAGCAAACCAATGTTAGAAGTAGCCATGAAAGCATTAGATAAATTAAAGGCAGGTGGTTTATAATGCTAACATTGCCAATTCAGAAGAAATGGTATGATATGATTCTTTCAGGAGAAAAGAAAGAAGAGTATCGGGAAATAAAAGAATACTACGAAACAAGATTCCAGAATCTGTTTGGAGCAATAACTATATATCCATCAAGTTTCTTTTCAGATAGAAGCAAATATGAACTGTTGCAAGGAGAGGCAGTACCAGAGGAGATAAGGAAAGACAGCATTCAGGAGATTATTTTCCGTAATGGATATAGCAAGGATTCTAAAGCAATAAAAGCCAGCTGCAGATTAAGGATTGGAAAAGGGAGACCAGAGTGGGGAGCTGAACCAGATAAGCAGTATTATATTTTGGAAATCTTGGATAAGGAAAAACTGGCAGCAGATGAGAAGAGGGTAGGTGATGAACAACTTGAAAAATAACAATATTAAAGACCTTCTTAAGCAGTACAATGACTTAGTTAAGGAGAAACAGGAAATACAGGCCGCGATTGATAAGATACAAAGAGAATTGGATAAAATGGAAGCTGAAGGATATACGGAAAAGGATAGTGTTACAGGCGGAGATGGAGGTAAGCAGCATTTTGTTGTAGAAGGCTTCCCTTATCCGGCATATTCACACAAGAAGACACTTCTTCTAGTGCGACAGCGGCAGCAGATAGACATTAAAGAGAAAATAGACACTCAGATTAACCTCATAGAAAAGTGTGTAAATGAAATTGACAACAGTAGAATGAGGCGGCTTATAACATTAAGATACATAGAAGGCTTATCCTGGGTGCAGGTAGCAAGAAAGATGGGAAAACACCACACAGCGGATGGCTGCAGAATGGCAGTAGAAAGATTTTTAGCAAAAATTTAAAGTTTGTTCGCTCTGTTCGTTTTGTCTGTGTTAATATCTAAACTGGACAAGATGGATGAGGTAAAGCATAATTTCTCCTTAATTAAATACCCCTGATGAGGCACTGGCTTAATGCTGGTGCCTTTTTATATGCAAGAACAGAAAATGTTAATAAATGTTAATAAAAGGCAGGTGATAATATGTTAAAGCCAAAACAGATAAAATGCTTACAGTTGCTGGTTAGAGGGGACATGACGGACAAAAAAATAGCAGAGGCAATTAACATTTCACCGAAGACATTATGTGAGTGGAAAAAGAACTGTGAGGAATTTCAGAGAGAGTACAATAAGATGATGCGTTCTAATCTGCAGTATGCTGCACCAAAAGCATTTAGAAAGCAGATTAGATTGCTAGATTCTCACAATGATATGGTGGCTCATATGGCTGCTAAAGATATTATGGATAGAGCAGGATTTAATCCGATTGAGAAAATAGATGCTAATGTTAACGATTCTGTAAAGGATGAGCTTGCAGAGCTTCTTGCTCAGCGTAAGGCAAGGGGTGAGCCTGATGCTTCTAAGTGATAAGTATTGGGATTACATAGATACACCGGCAAGAGCAGAATTCCTTGAAGGTTCTACTGCATCAGGTAAGACAACAACGGTTGCTGTGAAGTTTATCATGAATGTAGCAGAATCAGATATGAAGCTGCATGTTATAGCCGGTAATACAACAGGTGTTATTGAAAAGAATATAATCAATGCAGATATGGGATTACTTCAGATATTCCCTAATTTGGAATACTGTGGAAACGGTGATAAAGAGAATAAACTTCCACATATTAAATTCAAAACTGGCAGCAGTACAAAGATAATATATATTCTTGGTTACGATAATGCCAGCAAGTGGAAGAATGCCTTGGGTTCACAGTTTGGATGTGTGTGGGTAGATGAGTGCAATACAGCTAACATAGACTTCATACGAGAGATATTCGGACGTTCTGAATACTTTGTAGGTACACTTAATCCGGATGCGCCTACGCTGCCAATATATTCAGAGTACATCAATCACGCAAGACCGATTGATAAGTACAAGGCAGATGTGCCGGAAGAGATATGGGAGGACCTTAATGGCTGTGAGCCTATTAAAGGCTGGGTATACTGGTTCTTCACATTTGAAGATAACGTATCTATGACACCTGAGAAGATAGAACAGAAGAAAATGAGCTATCCTCCCGGTACCAAGATATATAAAAACAAGATATTGGGATTAAGAGGCAAGGCTACAGGTCTTGTCTTTTCTAATTTCTGCAAGAGACATGTTATTACAAAGGAACAGGCTAAGGCATTTATTAAGCGAGAATATGACGACAAGCAGACAGAATGGTTTGTAATATATACAAGCGGTCTTGATACGGCATATTCAACAAAGAGCCCGGATACTATTGCAATGTCATATATGGGAATAACAAACAAAGGGAAGCTAATTATACTGGCAGAAAGGGTATATAACAATGCGGCTCTTGATATTCCCATAGCTCCAAGTGATACAGTTAAGAATTATATAGATTTCCTTGAAAGAAACCGTAAGGAATGGGGCGGTATGGCAAAGAACACATTTGTTGATAACGCGGATCAGGCGACAATAACAGAATTTGCCAAGTATAAGAGAGAACATCATGAATGTCTATATATATTCAATAATGCATATAAGAAAGTAACAATAATAGACAGAATTAACCTGCAGCTTGGTTGGATGTCCTTTAACGACGAAAAGGGCAAAGAGCCAAGCTATTATGTTGTAGATACATGCACGAACTACACAGGGGAACTGCAGGTATACAGTTGGCTGGAAGATAAAGACTGTGAGCCGGAAGATGGAAATGACCACATGGTAAACAGTACGCAATATGGCTGGATACCATACAGGGACAAAGTTGGAGTAGAGAACAGATAGGAGAGTGAGAGAGGTGAGCATATTTAATACTATGGCTGATAAGATAAGAGATGGAATAAGGACATGGTTGCGTGTGCAGCCGGCACAGAGAGGAATAATTAATATACAGGAAATCTTCGACTTTGAAGGTAATGCTATTAAGAATCAGATATGGTACAGAGGTGTAAGTGAGGAGCTGTCACAGCTGTATGATCAGATTGATGGAGATAAGACAAGATTCTGGGCTGCAAAATGCTCTCCTGGATTAGCAATAAGAAAGATACATGTAGGATTACCGGCAATGCTGGTTGATATGCTTGCGAGTATTGTTGTTGCAGATATGAACGAGATAGATGTTGGCAGCAGGCAGTCAGACTGGGATAAGATAGCGGAAGAGAACGATTTTACAGAACTTGTAAAGCAGGCAATCTCAGATACGCTTATTATTGGAGACGGAGCATTTAAGCTATCTATAGATACAAACCTAAGCCAGTATCCAATAATAGAGTTTTATCCCGGCGACAGGGTAGAGATAATAAGAGAACGCGGCAGAGTGAAAGAGGTTGTGTTTAAGACAGTATATACAGTCAAGAATCAAGAATACATTCTGCTTGAGACGTATGGAAAAGGTTATATTACATATATGCTCACAAGAGATAACAAAGAATGTGATATCAGCACTGTGCCGGAGCTTGCAGGTTTAAGACCTGTAACATGGGAAGATAAAAGCTTTATGATGGCCATACCGCTTATGTTCTATAAATCAGCAAAGTTCAGGGGCAGAGGCAAAAGCATATATGACAGCAAGATAGATGAATTTGACGCACTTGATGAAGCATGGAGCCAGTGGATGGACGCTTTAAGACATAACCGTACAAAGGAATATATACCAGAGAATTTACTTCCTCGAAATCCAAGTGATGGAGCTGTTATGCTGCCAAATTCATTTGACAACGCTTATATACAGTATTCGTCTCCTATGGCAGAAGGTGCAAATTATAAGATTGAAAGAGAACAGAGTGAAATACCACATGAAGGGTATCTTGCTACATATATCACGGCACTTGATCTTTGCTTGCAGGGAATCATGAGCCCTTCTACATTAGGAATAGATGTAAAGAAGCTTGATAATGCGGAAGCACAGAGGGAGAAGGAAAAAGCAACGCTGTACAGTAGGAATAATATTGTAAATCAGCTCCAAAAGGTTCTTCCGAAGCTTGTAAAAATGACATTGCAGGCGATAGATACACTTAATAATGCAACAACACAGGAGATTGATGTTGATGTAACATTTGGTGAATATGCGAACCCTAGCTTTGAAAGTCAGGTTGAGACAGTAAGCAAAGCCAAGCAGGGCGGTATCATGAGTGTTGAAGCATCCGTTGATGAGCTGTATGGTGACACTAAAGATGATGAATGGAAACAGGAAGAGGTTGCAAGGCTTAAGGCCGAACAGGGAATATCCGATATGGGAGAGCCAGCCCTTAATATGCAGGCAGATGGCTTTACAGTTTGATGGCTATGATAACGATTTTATGGTTTTTGATAACGATTTTATGATTTTTGAAACGATTTTAAGGGGTTTGAAACGATTTTACAGTTTTTGATAACAAGTGAGGTAGCTTATGGCACTTAATACAGAATATGACATAGAGAAAGCCTTTAGAGCCATAGAAGATGAGCTGATTGCTTCTATGATGCGCAATCTTGCGAGCCACAGAGCAGAAGAGACAGATATGGGGTTTAACTGGTCACAGTGGCAGGTAGAACAGCTTAAGTCTCTTGAGAAATATAAAGCACAGAACAAGAAAACGTTTTCGTCAGAGTTCAGTGATATTAATGATTCTATAGATGCAATGATATATGCAGCCAGACAGGAAGGCGGAACACGACAGGAACAGAAAATATTAAGAGCAATAAAGAGAGGATATAAGCCCCCAAAGTTTGTCAGAAGGCGAACTGAGGGAGTTTTTTTTAGACTAAACACTAGAAAACTTAATGCCTTGATTAAAGCCACGAAATCAGATTTTAACAGGGCAGAAAAAGCAATGCTTAGAATGTCTGAGGATAAATACCGGCAGATAATATTCAATGCTCAGGTGTATGCGAATACGGGTGCAGGAACATATGAGAAGGCAGTTGATATGGCTACAAAGGATTTTCTTAAAGCTGGTATTAATTGTATTGAATATGCGAATGGCAGCAGGCACACAGTAAAAGATTATGCTAAGATGGCTATTCAGACAGCTAATAAGCGTGCATATCTAACCGGAGAGGGTGAAATGAGACAGTCGTGGGGAATTAGCACTGTTATTATGAATAAGCGTGCTAATGCCTGTCCTAAGTGCCTTCCATTTGTTGGGAAGGTGCTTATAGATGATGTATGGAGTGGAGGTAAGGCATCTGATGGTCCTTATCCGCTTATGTCATCTGCTATGGCAGCAGGGCTTTATCATCCAAACTGTAAAGATATACATACAACATACTTCCCAGAGCTTGACGAAGAGCCGGATAGCAAGTTTACCAAGAAAGAACTGGAAAAGGTCAAAGAAGATTACAGACAGGACCAGAAACAGCAATATGCTGGCAGAATGGTTGAACAGTTTGACAGGTTGGCTAAGTACTCATTAGATAAGGACAACTGTAAGATGTATGCGGCTAGAAAGGAACAGTGGGAAAATGAAGTATTAAAACAGAAAAATAGAGGCAAAAAGGTTATAATAACGGAGCAGGCAATAGATAAAGTAAATGAAATTAATCCTAAGGGCTTTACTTCTGATAATAATAAATTTATAAAAGAGGTACATAAGGACTTACTTAAAGTTGCGAGAGATGAAAATAACAGTAATGAAGTTGCATGTGTAGTAGATTTAATAACAAATAAAAAAACTAAATTTATAAAAGGTGGAAGGCATGAGGTAGATGTATATTCTGATTCAGATATGTTTCATTTATTGCATTCGGCAAAAGATAAGTCTTTGGTATTATGTCACAACCATCCTGGATTAACAGATTTTTCAGCAAATGATATTGGAGTATTTATGAGACACGACACAATAAAAACTATGACCATTGTGACAAATCAAGGAGATGTACGATATATTTCAAAAGGCGAACATTTTGATTATAATGGAGCAGTTGAATTGATGAGAGAGTGTCAGGAAAAATATAGTGATAATATTAATAAGTGTATTGATTTGTTTTTAAAAAAATGCTATTCTGTTGGCATACAGAGAGGGTAATATTGAGGCAGGAGGTGTTTCAATGGATGGTATATTAGATGGAAAACCGGGAATGACAATTGATGAATTGATTGCATTATTGGAAAAAGGACCAATAAAGGCAGAAAGCAATAATGAAGATAAAGCAGAAATAAAAGAAAACAAGTAACAGCCACCAGTCGAAAGATTGGTGGTATTTTTATACCCAATTTTAAGAAAGAGAGGACTAAAAAATGAAAGATTATATTGGAGTAAAAGTGGTTACAGCAGAGCTAATGAGTAGGGGCGAATATAATGAATACAGAGGATGGAAGATACCAAGTGACGAGAATCCAGAAGATGAAGGCTATCATATAAGATATCCTGATGGATATGAGAGTTGGTGCCCTAAGAAACAATTTGAGGAAGCATACAGAAGATATGATGGAACGAAGTTGCCGTCAACAGCTATTTTAATGAATAGCGGGGATTACAAAGATAGATTCAAAGCAGAGTATAAGCAGCTTGCTATAAGATATAAAGGACTTAAATGTATGCTTGAGAAATGGGATAATGGCACATTATTAGAATTTGAACCAACATGTCCTAGAAGCACATATAATATGCAGATAGATGCAATGGTAAATTATCTGGCTGTTCTTGAATCAAGAGCAGTAATGGAAGGAATAGAACTTTAGAAATTAGAGTAAGTTGCACCAGTGCAACACAATTTAATATTAGTTATTAAGCACACATGGCAAATAAGCTGTGTGTGCCTATTTTTTTTATGCCCAAAACTTAATGGCACTAAACTTTAGGAAAAATGCCGACGGGCGGTAAACGGAAAGGAGACAGGTATGAGAAAAATATTACCTATCAATCTACAGCTCTTCGCAGATGGCGGAGATGGTAACGGCGACCAGAACGCTGGAGGAAACAATGCACAGGCAGGACAGCAGGGTAATCAGAATAATCAGCAGACAGCTGGTGTTGATTATGACAAGATACAGGCAATGCTGGATAATGCAACTGCCAAGAAAGAGAATGCTGTGCTTAAAAGCTATTTCCAGCAGCAGGGATTATCAGAAGATGAGATAAGTCAGGCTATTGCAACATTTAAGCAGAATAAGCAGCAGCAGACAGAACAGCAGCAGAACGCTAATGCTAATCTTCAGAATGAAGTGGCAGCAGCACAGAAGGTTGCTGAACAGGCTCAGATTGAACTTGCAGCTACAAAGGTAGCAATGACGCTTGGTATAGAAGCTAAGACACTTCCCTATGTGCTTAAGATGGCTGATTTCAGCAAGGTAAAGGGTGTGGATGGAAAGGTGTCTGAAGATAATATCAAAGCTTCACTTGAGCAGGTACTTAAAGATGTACCAGCACTTAAGCCAAGTATGGAGAACAATGCTGGCTTCCAGATTGGTGCTCCTGGTAACAATGGAAATGGCAATCCGGGTAATGATGATGCGATAAGAAAGTTATTCGGATTAAAGCCAAAGCAGTAAAGAAAGGAATAGGATTATATGAATAATATCGAATTATCTACAATATACCTTCCAATACTTGATGAGGTGTATAAGGAAGGAGCGAAGACCTCAGTATTAGATGGTGATGAAACAACAGTAAGAAAAGGCAACAACGGTGAAATTAAGATTGCGAAGCTTGATATGGATGCACTTGGTGATTTTGACAGAAAGTCAGGTTACACAAAGGGTTCAACTTCACTTACATGGGAAACGGTTAAGTATGATAAGGAACGTTCACAGGATTTAAGGATTGACCGTCTTGATAATGGTGAAACACTTGCACAGCCATTTGCCAAGTTATCAAGTGAATTCTTAAAAACAAAGGTTATTCCGGAAACAGATGCCGCACGTATTGCTAAAATCTGTGGAACTAAGGATATAACAGTAAAGGAAGAGAATATTGAAACAGGAGCTGAATTAATAATAGCGTTAAGAGCTTGTGCTAATAAGATGGATGAAGATGAAGTTCCTATGGAATCGCGTATTTTATTCATCACACCTACATTAATTTCTCTTGCGGACGATATGGATACAACTAAATCAAGAGAAGTACTTAAGAGATTTTCTCAGATCATACCAGTTCCACAGTCACGTATGTACACATCAATAACCCTTCATGATGGTAAGAATTCATATGGATATGAAAAGACTAAGGCAGCTTATACATTATCAAAGGATACATCACCACAGCCGGGTAAGACTTATTACACAAAAGAAAGTGAGGGCAATTATAAGGCTGTTAGTAGTCCAAGTGGAACACAGGTTGAAAATTACGAGATGACAACTAAGCCGGCTAAGAATGTTAACTTCTTATGTGTAGAGAAGTCTGCAGCTGTAACAGCTATGGATCAGTATATTAAGTACTTTAGTCCAGATCAGGACCAGGATGGCGATAGTCATGTATTCAAGTATCGTAATAATAATCTTTATGGCCATGTATATGAGAATAAGACCGCTGGGGTATATGTATCACATAAGGATAATTAAGGAGGAATCATTATGGCAGATACAGTAATTGGATTAACCTTTGAACCAAAGGTTATTAGGTCAAAGAAAACAGGTAAGGCAAAGGAAGATAAGCCAAAGGAAGAGAAAGTAACAGCAGATGAACCAAAGGAAGATAAGACAGAATAGGCGGTGGTCTTATGGTATATGCAAGTAAAGAGCAGTACCTTAGTGAACATAGGATTATCCCAGATGAGCAGATAGAACGAAGATTAAAACAGGCGAGCCGGCATATCGACTCGCTTACTTTTAATCGTATAACATCAAGAGGATTTAATAATCTGACAGAGTTCCAGCAGGGCATACTGATAGATGTGTGTTGTGAGATGGCTGATTTTGAATATGAGAATGAGGACATGATTAATTGTGTCTTACAGAATTATTCTCTAAATGGAGTATCTATGCAGTTTGGCAGCAGTTGGAATGTTCTTGTACAGAATGGAATTGCTGTAAAGCGTGATACATACCAGATGCTCTGTCAGACTGGCTTATGTTGTTTAAGTCTGGGGGTGTGAGTATGAAGTACCCATGTTTAATACTTAAGAGCATGTGTAAGACAGAAATACACCTTGAGATAGAACAGGAAGGCAGGAATGCCTATGGAGAGCCTTTTGAACCTATTATTTGGGATGGCTTATGTAACTATCAGGACAGCGGTAAGACAGAATTAACAGTAGAAAAGGTGCTTATAAAGCTTGAAGGATGTGCTTTGATACCAGGAGATATTGCACCAGAGCTTCCTGTTATTACTAAAGGTGATATAACGGTGTTCGGTGTAACAAGGCATATATACAAGGGTACGAAGTGCCGTAATCCGGATGGTACGGTTAATTATGTAAGATTGGATGTGATGTAATGGCAAGAAATGTTAAATCAACGGTGAAGCTTAATATGCCTATGGTAAGGAAGCTTACGGCAGCAGCGGCGACTTCATTAGAAATGACAGCGGAAGCTATACACACGGATGTTGTGCAAAGTCAGGTGATACCAAGAGATACAGGTAAATTGCAGGGAGAAAGTACTCATATTAGCGCAGGAAAGAGTGAAACTGCCACTTACGAAAATGGACAGACAGTAACTAATGGTATTTCAAAAGCTGTAAATGGTAAAGTTATCATATCAACATCAGCACCGCAGGCAAGAAGATTATATTATCATCCGGAATACAACTTCCATCAGACGCCGTGGACAGATGAAAGCGGCAAGAAACATGAAGGAAATGCAAATGCTAAAGGCAGATGGCTTGATGACTATATGAAAGGTGGTAAAAAGCAGGATTTTGCACCTAAAGCATTTGGAAAGTTTTATAAAAAGAATGCGGGGTTATGATGTTAGGATGTTAGGAATAGGTGATGTGAGAGACCTTATAGCAGGTCTTGGGATAGCGGCTGATGACCATGTATATTGTGGAAAGCTTGATGATAAGAAAGATAAGAGCATAGGTGTATACCATCTTAACAGGGGAGATAATGTTCAGATGGCTGTTGGAGGTATACAGAACAGCTCTTACGCTGTCAAATCCATAAGTATACTGATTCATTGGAATAAAAGTGTCAGGGAGACTGAAAAAGTCTCACAGGAGCTTTACGACAAGCTCAGAAATATGAAACATGTAAACATTAATGACACAAATATTCTGTTTACAGAAATGTTAGTATCAGCACCGATTGAAGCTGATACAGACGATAAAGGAATATTTGAAATGGTCATAGAACTTAAATTTTGTTATGAAAGGTAGGTAGAAGTATGTCACAGAATACAAAGATAGCTGGGTATAACGCGGAAGCTACACCATTAACAGGGGTTAATCCGGTACATAAAATTCAGTTTGGAGTATGTATAACTGGAAGAAAGGATTCGGACACGCCAGAAACAGTAGAAACTAAGATCGTAAAAGATGCAGAGAGCTTAAGTATATCTGTAGATGGAACCATTGAGGAATGGAATCCAATGGATCAGGCTGGCTGGGTAAGAAGGCTCATGACAGCTAAGTCACTTGGTATATCTTTCGGCGGTAAGCGTAACTATGGAGATGAAGGAAATGATTATGTAGCAAGTCGATTTATGAAGACAGGTCAGGATTGCAATACATGGGTGTCTATTATATTCCCTAATCTTGATCAGCTTCTTGTACCTTCAGTAATTGATGTAAAATCTCTTGGTGGAGATGCTACAAGTATTGATGCGCTTGAATGGGATGCAAATTCGGATGGAAAGCCAACATATATAGCATATGTAGCAGCTTAAAGAAAGAGAGGATATGAAAAATGGCAAAGACAGATTTTAAAGTAATAGATATATCTATGAAGATTACGAATCAGTTACCTATGATTCGTATTACAGAAGATTTGGTTGTTACTGTTAATAACAGGAAGAGCACAATTCTTAATATACAGGCTATGGCACAGGAAGCAGAAAACAAGGAAAACAAGGATGATATGGCATTTATGATTAAAGGCCTTGAAATGCTTGTAGGAAAAGATGCTTCAGATAAGATTGAGGCATTAGACCTTCCTATTCCTGAATATAAGGAAATGTATAATACAATAATGCAGGTTGCTATGGGAACGTACGGAGAGGAGCAGACACCCTCAGCATAATGAGGTATATTATGATATATGGGATGATTGGGAGCTGATAGAAGCCAGCTTCCTGTCCCAGTATGGTATACGGTTGCGTACTGAAGATGATATGTCATGGTCGGAGTTTTGTTCTTTACTTAGTGGAATAATGCCTGAAACACCGCTTGGAAGAATTGTAGGAATCAGAGCAGAAAAAGACCCTAAAATTATAAAGGAATTCACTAAGGAGCAGAAGAAAATCCGCAACGACTGGATATTAAGAAGAAATAGAAAATTAATGGAAGACCCTGCAAATTACAATAAGTATTGGAGTGACTTCCAAAATTGGGCTAAGACCGCTTTCTCTAAGTAGAAAGTGGTCTTTTTAAATGCCGGAAAGGAGGGAGTATGTCGGATGTAGTAGGACAGATAGCTCTGGAACTTGGCATAGACAGTTCACAGATAGTTAATCAACTCACAGGAGCTTCCAATAAGGCAGCTAAGCAGGCAACATCCATCTTTTCTGGCATGGGGAAGAAAATAGCTGCTGGATTAAGTATAGCAGCTTTTACTAAGTTTACGAAAGACTGCTTAGAAGTTGGTTCTAATGTTACAGAAGTACAGAATGTTGTTGATACAGCATTTAAGGACTTAAGTGGACAGGCAGACCAGTGGGCTTCCAATGCTATGACTAACTTCGGCTTATCGGAATTATCGGCTAAGAAGTACATGGGTGTATTTGGTCAGATGAATGATGCTATGGGTATTACCGGAAAGACTGCACTTGATATGGCTGAAAATGTTACCGGATTAACAGGTGATGTTGCTTCATTTTACAATCTTGGTACAAATGAAGCATATACAAAGCTGAAATCTATTTGGACCGGTGAGACCGAGACACTTAAGGACTTAGGTGTTGTCATGACTCAGACGAATTTAGACCAGTATGCACTTAATAATGGTTTTGGTAAGACTACGGCTAAGATGACAGAGCAGGAAAAAGTAATGCTCCGTTATCAGTATGTTACAAGCGCACTATCCAATGCCACAGGAGACTTTGTTAAGACACAGGATTCCTGGGCGAATCAGACAAGAATATTATCACTCAGATTCGAACAGTTAAAGGCTTCTCTTGGAAAGGGCTTTATAGCATTATTTACACCTATATTACGAGGCTTAAATACTGTGCTTGCAGGCTTGCAGAAGGTTGCAGATGGATTTGCAACATTTACACAGATGCTTACTGGTGCGGATATCTCTTCTTCGGCTTCTGCTATAACAGGACTTGGAGATATAGCGTCAGACACAGCGGATAATGTAAGTGGAATAGGAGATGCAGCATCTTCTACAGCAAAGCAGATAGAGAAATCGCTGGCCGGATTTGACCAGATAGAAAAACTTTCAGAGCCGACGGACAGCAGTAGTTCTAGTGGAGGTGGCACATCTTCAGGTGGAATAAGTGTTGCACCTAGCACACAGGCAGATACCACAAATGCAGCATCTGCAATTGGCGATTTTGCAAATACGGCAAAGAAGGAATTAGATAAACTACGTAAATGGAGTGTATCAACATTTTCTCCATCTATGTCAAAAATATGGGATGGACTTACAAAGAATACAGATACAGCCAAGAAAAATTTAACAAATGCGTTTAATGATATAAAAGCATTAGGACCGCCGTTGTTAAATTATTTTAACGGTCCATTTACAAATTATCTTGTAACATGGGTCGACACTAATGGCAGTATATTAAATGGATTATTTGATAGCTTTAATACAGTCTTTTCGGATGTATGGAATAAAGCAGCATATCCTATACTTGCAAATTTTGTTTCTGTTGGATTACCAATGCTGACGGATTTTGCATCCCAGACGTTATCTTTAAATGGAACAATATTTGATACATTTAAAGCATCTTGGAATTCTTTATGGAGAGAAGGTGTAAGTCCAGCCATTGAATCTATATCAAATGTATGGATTGGCTTGGTTAATACAATGGCAGGGGCATGGAACGAATGGGGAGAGCCGATATTTACTGGAATAAAAACGGCTGTTAAGACTACCGGAGATGTATTCTTAGACATTTGGAATAATATGCTTCAGCCAGTCTGGGAGAATGCTTTAGATGTAATTGATAGAGTATGGAGTGAACATTTACAGCCATTACTTGCTAATTTTCTTGATTTTGTCGGTGAAGTGGTTACATGTGCTACGACAATATATAACAACTTTATTGCGCCTGTAGTGGGATTCTTATCTGAATTATTAGGACCAATATTTATAGCTATATTTGATTCTATAGGGAATAAGGTTGGAGTTGTCGTTGGAACCATAGCTGATTTAATGAACGATACAATTACTGTGTTTAAAGGAGTTATACAGTTTATTAAGGGTGTTTTTTCTGGCGATTGGGAAGGTGCCTGGAATGGTATAGTTACGGCTTTTGATGGCATATTTAGCGGAATTGCTGATATTGCAAAAGGTCCTATTAATATGGTGATTGGCTTAATTAATGGATTACTATCAGGAATGCAGAGGGGAATTAATGCTGTTGTAAAAGGTATAAATAAACTAAGCTTTAAAGTTCCAAACTGGGTACCTGGTATAGGTGGTGACCATTTCGGGTTTGATTTACCACAGGTTGGATTTGGCAGTATTCCATACCTTGCACAAGGCGGATACGTTAAGCCAAACACTCCACAGCTTGCCATGATTGGCGATAACAGACATCAGGGTGAAGTTGTTGCACCTGAGGATAAATTACTTGATATGGCACAGAAGGCAGCAGCTATGGCATCCAGTGCAGAGTTATTGGCAGAGGCTATAAGTATTCTTAAGCAGATACTTAAGATACTTGAAACACTGGACCTTGATATACAGCTTGATGGAAAGAGCCTAAAAAAATATGTGGTTGATAAGATTAACGAGCATACAAAGCAGACAGGAAAATGTGAGATTATAACTTAACAAGGATGTGATGAATTGATACTGAGATGTGACGGACAGGAGCTTCCGGCTCCTGTGTCCATCAAGGTGGATGATGAGATTATATGGTCTTCTTCTACAGGACGAGCGCTTGACGGAACAATGCTGGGTGATGTTGTCGCTGAAAAGAAGACCTTATCTATTAATTGGGGAATATTGAAGGAAGATGAGATGGCACTTATTAAGAACAAACTCATAGCCGGATTCTTTCCAATAACATTCCATGACGATGGACAGGATATAACAATAACAAGCTATAGAGGTACATTGAGTAAAGAGGTGCTGGGTGATATAGGGGATGGTAACTATTACTACAGAAGTGCCAGTGTATCTATAATACAGCAGTAAGGAGCAGAACATGAAAAAAACAATGACTATTAAACAGATTGATAATAGTGCAACAATGCTTAAAAAATTACAGGGCTTAAGAAAGCATTGGCCTGTAAAAGTAAATTATGCAATTGCAAAGAACCTTAAGACATTGTTAGGAGAAGTAGATATTTTTGTTACACAGAGAACTGAAGTAATACAGAACAATGTGCTTAAAGATGAAAATGGGAATGCTGTCATGGATGGAGATTCTTACCAGTTCCCAGAAGGTAAAGAGCAGGAAGTTGTAAAAGAGATTGATGAGATGTACAACATGGAAACGGATGTTGATGTACATATGATTAAGATGGAAGACATATCTGTATGTGATTCTGACAGCAGATACGATGGAACTACATTAGAGGATATTGCAGCCATTGAATTTATGATCGAGGATTAAGCCTATGTATAATAATGTATCAGAGCAATTTGCGACAACAATTAGATCACCATCGCGAACATTTAACTTACGATTAAAGATAAATGGTAAGTGGATTGACGCTGGCTTTAAAAAGATGAGCTATGAGACCGCTTCCACATCTGATGAGGGTATACAGATAGGTTCGGCTGTTGCAGCTAAGATAGAACTGACAGTAAAAAGAATAGATGAGTTGTTTGAAAACACAGAGATACCGATAGAGATAGGATTGAAACTGCCAAGCGGAAAGTATGAGTATATTCCACTTGGTTTTTTTACTGCAGAACATCCAACGCTTGACCAGGCAACCACAACATTTACGGCTTACGACAGAATGATGAAGACCACAGGTGTATATGTATCTGAATTGACATATCCTGCAAGTGCAGAATCTGTTTTAAAAGAGATAAGTACTGGATGTGGCGTTCCCTGTAATGTATCTGGCTTGAATGGAATAACTATTGATACTGCACCGGTAGGATATACCTATCGTGAGGTTATCGGATATATCGCTTCTTTAGCTGGAGGTTTTGCTTGCGTAGACAGAACTGGAACAATTGTTATTAAGTGGTATGAGGATAATGGCTATACGATAAATGAATCACGAATAATGACATTTGAAAAGAATGAGAGTGATTACCATTTAGATTATCTTACATGTAATGTTGACAGTAATGCTTCTTTTACAGTAGGAAGTGGAACTTTGGGAATAACATTTGATAATCCACTTACAACAGAAGAAAAGCTTAACTCTGTATACAAGAAAGTAAGAGGATTTGCGTATAGAGGCGCAAGCTTAAAGACGCTAGGAGATATTCGACTGGATCCATGGGATATTGTAACTGTTGAAGAATTAGGTAAGACTTATAAGGTTCCGGTTATGAATATAACTCAGGAATATGATGGAGGTCTTGCCATGACTATTACAGCTTATGGCAAAACAGAAACTGAAACAGAGACAGATTATAAAGGACCATCTACTAAGCTTGCAGAACGAACATATGCGGAAATGATGCTTACTAAGGAACTGGTTGCTAAAAAGGTAGATGCAGAATGGGTTAAGGCTAATACTGTACAGGCAGAAACGGTAGTAGCTATAAATAATGAACTAGAGAATATCCGGAATAATTATTTGAAATCTAATATTGCGGAGATTAAATACGCAACGATAGAAAGCCTTAAAGGTGTTTCCGGAGAATTTGAGAAGTTCAAGACAAATGATTTTACTGCAATAACAGGAAAGGTTAATGATCTAACTGTTGGGGTAGAGAAAGTAAATACTCTTATGTTTGGTTCTGCAAGTGGTGGAAGTCTTACGACAGAGTTTTCCAATTCAGTTATAAGCCTTATAGGTGATGCACAGATAAAAAGCGCAATGATAGAAAGCATTGATGCAAAAAAGATAACATCACTTGATGTAAACACTACAAGCGTGAATATACACAGTGAAAGCGGATTGTCACGTTGGAAAGACAACACAATTGTAATCAGCGATGGAACACGCACACGAGTTCAGATTGGAAAAGATGCAAATGCTGATTATAATATATATGTTTGGGATAAAGCAGGTAATCTGATGTTTGATGCACTTGGACTTACTGAAAAAGGTGTTCAGAGAGAGATAATCCGCAACGACATGATAAAAGAAGACGCTGATATATCAGCAAGCAAGCTTGATATCGGCAGCCTTTTTGATGTTATTAATAACGACGGAAGTCACACGCTTAAATCTAGCAAGATATATGTTGATAGTGATAAACAGACGCTCGATGTTTCTTTTAAGGCAATAACTACTAAAACAGACACGGCAGTTACAGCTGCAAATAAGGCAGAACAAAATGCAGGTATGGCGCTTTCTACAGCAAATTCAGCAGACACAAAAGCACAAAGTGTTATAAATCGTGCTAATGCCGGAGAATTTAAAGGCGCTGATGGAAAGAACTTCAATTGGAATCTGATTAAATATGATTATATTGAAGCATTTGCGTCAGAAATTGATAAAAGTGAGTATATAAAGAATGGCAAAGTAATATGCGAAGGAACTAATGTAAATGCTGGCATTAAAATCGATTCTGTTAATTGTTATGAGTCATCTACTCAATATGTTCTGAGTGGGTATGTCACAATTCTCAGTAAAACATGCATTAATTTTTTTATATACAATGGGAAAAAGCATACTTTCATTTCTTTTTCAATAGATGGTAAAAGTTATGCAAATCCATTAGATATTATTACAACGGATGCAGTTCAAATTTTAAACGATGGGAAATCACATTTTTTTGAACTTAGATTTCAGACAGCTAATGATATGCCAGCCGACGATAATACTAAAGCGACATACACATATATTCAGCTTAATAAATCAAATCAGACTAATATACGATATCAGATTGTTGGCTTAAAACTTGAAAAAGGAAATAAATCAACGGATTGGTGTCCGGCTAAGGAAGATTTAAAAGGCGCAACTGGAGCAACAGGAAAAGGAGTTTCTGCAATTACTCCGCAATATTATCTGTCTACTTCAAACACAACTCAAAGTGGTGGTTCGTGGAGTAATACAAGACCTTCATGGGTTGCAGGAAGATATTACTGGATGAGAGACTATATACAGTGGACAGATGGCAGTGTTACAGCATCCGCCCCACAGCTTGCGACAGACCTGAACAATCTTTATTCCTCATTGCAGACGGTAACTAATACAGTATCTTCACAGGGAACACAGCTATCTACAGTACAGGGACAGATAAGTTCTAAAGTGTGGCAACAGGATATAACGACAGCTGTAAATAATCTGCAGATTGGTGGAAGAAACCTGTTAACTGGTTCCGCAGGTTGGACTAAAGCCAATCCAGCAAAAAGTACAAATGCAGCAGATGCATATGCATATATTGGTGGAAAAGTATATCTTGAAAATGGTAAAACATATACTTTGCAAGCAGTTAGCGATTCCGTATGGGCTACAGGGCATGGTGGTCAAACTGGTAAAGCAACGATATGGCTTCATGGTTTAGGAGATGGATTTCACAGAGTATTTTGTGGAGATGGTAAAACATCGGGACGATATACATGGACATTTGTTCATACATCAGCGACTCAGAATTGTGAAATAAGAATCAACGGTTATAGTAAAGTTACAAGCTTCTGGGATATTAAAATAGAATCGGGCAACATAGCTACAGACTGGACACCAGCACCAGAGGATATTGACGCGAATATCTCTTCTGTAGAAGGTAAAATAACAACAGTAAGCAATCAGTACACAACGCTGAATCAATCGTTTACAAGTCTTAAAGCTACGGTTAACAGTAACACGACAGCCATAAGCAAAAAAGCGGATAATAGTACAGTTACTGAAATTAATAATAGAGTAACAACATTAACGGCAGATTTAAGTGGAATAAAGCAGTCTATTTCAGCAACCTATGTAACTAAAACAGAATACGCAAAAGAAATAGACCGGCTTGGAGACAACATAAATAATGTTGATGATAAAGCCAGTGCGGCCCAAGATTGGTGTCAAACCATAGAGGACAATATAACAGACCATTACTCTACAACTGTACAGATGAATAACGCGATTACGCAAGCTGTTAGTGCGGAAAGTAACAGTATTAAGCTTGAAGTATCAGGAACTTATGCAACTAAAAACGATATAAATAATCTTCAAATCGGTGGAGTTAATAGGTTCATAAAGAGTACTGCAACCATTAATAAGTATATAACAGCCACTGGCACAATAACAGCTGGTGGGAATTACTGGGATTTAACGGACTACATTGATGTATCACAGTGGACACATTATATAGCAAGTGGATGGACTAATCTAGGAAATGCCCCAGCCACATGCTTCTACGATAGCAATAAGAAATTTATCAGTGGTGTTGCTGGCAATAATACTTCTGCAAGACATTCATTACCGATTCCAACAGGCGCGGCGTACATGAGATTTAGTTATGCACATGTAGATACAGATAAGCTAAAAATAGAGAAAGGTACAAAAGCTACAGACTATTCACCGGCACCAGAAGATGTTAATGCTAAATTTAACAATTATGCAACAACGGCAAGCCTGAGTGCATATATAGCAAAAACAGATACAGGAGCATTAAAGAGCTGCATTGAAGCAATTGCAGACGATATTAACTTAACTGCTGGCGGTTCTATTAATATTAGTGGCAACAAGAGTGTTAATATCAGAGGTAATACTTTTTCTCTGGATAGTTCGGGTACAAAAATTTCTAACACCGGATATCTTCAAACTGTCAATGCAAAGCTTGGCGAATGGAATGTAGATAGTAAAGCAATATATTGTGAGACAGCAGACAAAGTGTATACAGCTTATCTACAAAATCCAGACTATGTTGTAGGAAACACAAGAGAAAATGCATGGGTATATTCAGTTCAAAAAAATGGAATAGCGACATTCTATGTAACAAGCGAAGGAGATTTGTATTGCAGATGCTTTTCAACGCCTTACACAACGTATCAGCCGAATTACAGATGGGCAACATATGAAAACAGCTTAAATACAACGTTATTTATAAGAACATTCCATGGGCCATGTTTAATAATCGCAAATGTAAGCATATGGACAGATGATACAAGTGATTATGGCACAATAAAATGTGGATTGTATTTGGACGGATATTGCGTAACAGAAAATCAACATAGATTAGAGACGACAAATGCAATAGAATTATCAGCAGGGGCGACATATGTATGGTATTTTAGTGACAACGAAGCACATACGCTATCGGGAATAGGTGGAAGCACAAAGAATGGAAAAAAGACAATAACGTACTCTGTACAGGCACTATTTAATAATGATGTTAGATGGGGTACAGGGCAATAATAAATCCGCACAGCGGTAGAAAGAGGTAAATTATGGAAATACAGAAAAATGTAACATTAAATGCATCTATAACAGCAAAGGTAGATGAAAGCGAGACAAATGTTGTTAATATGTATGCAAACATACCACAGCAGGGACAGCCAACGGTAAGTAAGACAGTTGTTAATGTTAAAGGCTATATCGCAAATAAGAAAGCGTGCGATGCAGATGTTGCAACATTTGAAGCAGAAGTATATAAAGCAATAACTGAAAGACAGGAATAAAAAGTTAAAGTTGCACCAGTGCAACAGAAAGGATATTGATTTATGGAAAAATTAAAAGTGATTGTAACAGCGGTGTGGAGCATTATATTAAGTGCTCTGGGAATCTTAGCAGTTCCAGTGTTATTACTGGTAACATGTAATCTAATAGATTATTTCACAGGTGTTGCAGCGTCAAAATTCAGGAAGCAGGAAATTGACAGCTACAAAGGAATAAAAGGAATTGCAAAGAAAATATGTATGTGGCTTTTGGTAGGAGTTGGTGTAATAGTAGACCAGCTCCTTTCTTATTCTGCAGGAGTTGTAGGTATAACATTACCTTTTACATTTCTTGTGGCTTGTGTTGTGGCAATATGGCTGATTTGCAACGAAATTATAAGCATATTGGAAAACATCAATGATATCGGTGTAACACTTCCACCATTCTTGCAGCCTATTGTTAAGAATTTAAAGAGTCAGGTTGAACAGAAAACAACAATTGATAATCAGGAGGATAAATAATATGAGTATCGTAGGAATAGATGTAAGTGATAATAACGGAACACTCAATTGGGATGTTATCAAGGAATTGATTGACTTTGCAATAGTAAGAGTAGGCTACGGATCTAATTATGAGAGCCAGGATGACAAGCAGGCTATAAGGAACATGCAGGAGCTTGAGAGAATAGGCAAGCCTTATGGCGTATATCTTTACAGTTATGCATTAAATGAAGATGAAGCACACAGCGAAGCAGCACATATCTTAAGAATGATAGCAGGATTTAACCCTAAATTAGGCATTTACATTGATCAGGAAGATGCGGATAGTTATAAGGTAAGAAATAATAAAAACCCTTATGAACATGGAGAAGATTACACAAGATTCTGTCAGATTGTCATGAATGATTTAAAAGCAGTTGGTTTTGAGACAGTAGGCACATATGCTAATCTTAATTGGTTTGAGAATATACTTGACAGGGAAGCGCTTACAGACAAGAAGTGGCTTGCTATCTGGGGACCTGATAATTGTCCTGTAGAATGGGCTGAAATATGGCAGTACTGCTCAGATGGAACAGTTGACGGTTCATCGTTAAGGACTGATATGAATAATTATATAAATGAAGACAACTTTGCAAAACTTACAGAAACAGCTGCACCAGACTATGAACCGGAAGTGCCTATTCCGGAGAGAGAAATTGAAGATGTTGGCACAATGTACAACAAAGGAGATCATGTATGCTACAACAGAATCTACTACACAGCAGGCGATTGGACGGATGGAGCTGCACCTTATTACACAGATGGAGTAATTACAGATGTGTATGAAGGAAGCAGACATCCTTATCTTATCGGTGATGGTACAGGATTTGTTGATGATAACTGTATTACTGGATACCATAATGAGCCAGAAGATGATACAACAGAAAATGAATCAGAAGAAATGGCAGAGGATACGGAAGAAAAGACAGCATATGCAATAGTAGAACCAGGAGAAGGTTTCTGGCAGGTTGCAGAAAGAGCATTAGGAGACGGTACAAGATATCTTGAACTAGCAGAGTTTAACGATATGGATATTAGTACACCACTCTATGCTGGCATGGAACTCAAACTTCCTAATTAATTTTATAATTAAGGCTGAAAGGGGGCATATTGCTTTTGCGATATGCCCCCCTTTTTTATTTGCTCTAAATGTGAATGATAATCATCAACTAGATATAAAATATACGCATTATACGCATAAAAAGTATTGACAAAATGCGTATAATGTGTATAATATAATTATAGATGAGATACCAAGGAAGGAGAAAAGCTAATGACTGTCAGAGAGCTTGATAAGCTTATAAAAAACGACGGTTGGTATTTCGTAAAACAAGTTGGTTCGCATATGCAATATAAGCATCCAACTAAAACTGGAAAAGTTACGATACCAAACCACAAGGGAGATGTCGATATAAAGACAGCGAACTCGATACTTAAGCAGGCAGGACTTAAATAGTCCTGCATAGCTTATGTAGGTTGTGGTATATAATAATATATAGACGGAAAGAAGGTTGATGATTATGAAATTAGTATATCCTGCAGTATTTACACCGTGCGAACAGAACGAAGGTGGTTATACAGTAGAAGTTCCAGATCTTAAAGGCTGCGTGACAGAAGGTGATGATTTAGCAGAAGCAATTGAAATGGGAATCGATGCTGCAAGTGGTTGGGTACTTGATGAATTAGAGAATGGTAATAATATACCTGAGCCATCGTTACGGGAAGATATAAAGCTGGATGATGACAACAGCTTTATTAATATGCTTGTACTGGATATGGACTCTTATTCTGAAAAGTATGGAGATAAAGCAGTAAGAAAGAATATAACAATACCAGCATGGCTGAATGCTTATGGGGAAAAGAATAATATTAATTTTTCTAAGGTATTACAGGATGCTTTATTAAAAAGAGCACAAGGATAGAATGAATATTAATATGTGCATATATTAATAGGAAGATATACCTTAATGAAGTATGGTGGACCAGATGGCGAGCTTGGAGCATCAATGAGATATCTTTCACAGAGATATTCCATGCCATACAGGGAGGTTGCCGGATTGCTGACTGATATAGGCACGGAAGAACTTGGTCATCTTGAAATGGTCAGTACAATGGTTCATCAGCTTACAAGAAATCTTACAATGGAACAGATAAAAGGAACTCCGTTTGAGGCATATTATGTTGATCATACGGTTGGAGTATGGCCGCAGGCTGCAGGAGGTGTACCTTTCTGCGCAATTGAATTCCAGTCAAAGGGGGATGCAATAACTGATATTGCAGAGGATATGGCAGCCGAGCAGAAAGCAAGGAGTACTTATGATAATCTGTTAAGACTTTGCCGTGATGATCCGGATGTGTATGAACCGCTGAAGTTTTTAAGAGAAAGAGAAGTTGTGCATTTTCAGAGATTCGGAGAAGCTATGTCGATTATACAGAGCAAGCTGGATTCTAAGAATTTCTATGCATATAACCCGGAATTTAAAAAATAATAAATAGAATGATATTAATAAAATATTATGATAGAATACATTTATAAAAGACTGATTAAAGGAGTACTTATGAAAGAGAAGATATATACTATACCTGTTAATGATGCATTTTCATCAGACTGTGAATGTCCGATTTGTTCAATGTATAAGGCACTGGAGGATGATGCAGTAAGCTATACAATGGGACCTAGTTATATGGAAGATGATATAAGGGATGTGACCGATAAAAAGGGTTTCTGTCAGAAACATTTAAAGAAAGTGTATGACTGTGAGAACAGACTTGGCTTTGCACTTGTCATGAAGACACATCTTGACAGGGTGATTAATGATATTGAAAGTCTGCAAGATGGAAAAGTGGCAGGAAAGTCTATGTTTAAGAAAGCAGATAAACCGGCTGTGACAACGTATACTGAACAGCTTGAAGGCACATGCTTTGTATGTGAAAGGATTGATAACACATTTCAGAGATATCTGGACACTATATTTCATATGTATAAGCATGATAGTGATTTCAGGGAAAAGTATAAAGCATGTAAGGGATTCTGTACGAAGCATTATGGCATATTGCTTGAGCAGGCAGCTAATTCTTTAAAGGGGGATATGTTAGATGAATTTATTAAGACAACTAACAGTCTCTATATTGAGAATATGAAGCGGGTAAGAGATGATGTTGAATGGTTTATTAATAAGTTTGACCATAAATATATTGATGAGCCATGGAAGAATGCGAAAGATTCACTGGTAAGAGCTATGATAAAGGATGGTTCTTATATAGCAGATGAACCAGGAAAAAGGAATAATACAAGATGATAAATAACAGCCCTGTGGTGTGAGATACCGCAGGGCTGTTTGCACATGTAATAATATCTGTTAATACGAAAATGTAACAGAATACATTGTATAATTGTTTCGTATGGTTGTTTTATATGAGTACGAAAGCTGTACACCGGCATTGGAAACAGCGGATTTAATATCAAGTTCGTTAGTTGTTGTGAATTCTATATGCTGGGAACGGCTTTTAATACACCTTAATATATAACGGTCAAGTTCATATTGTGTTCCTGCTGAATGAAGCTTAGCCTGAACAGGATATGTATATATATATCCGTTAGCTGGATTAGTTTCATTGGAATCAGATGTCCATGTATGATCAATTGCCATATCTGAATCAGATATATTGAAGTAACTGTGGTCAATATATTCCTGTGAGCTGCCTACCGGGTCATCCCATGTGACATCTACCTGATACCAGTCATTATCAAGCTTAACAACATTCCATATATGTTGTTCATTACCAGCCTTTCCGGATATTGTATAATTCTCGATTCCTAACATATCCATAAATGTTTTGAAACTTTCTGTATAACCGCTGCATACAGCCTCACCATTAATCATAGCGTCATAGGCATTAAAAGTTGAACCACCATTATCAATGTACGTTATATGTGATACAAGATAATCGTGGATTGCCAGTTCATTTTCATAATCGCTTCTTGCAGGTGAGGTTACTTCGGCAAGAACTTCTATGTATTTGTTATAGAGTTCAACCTGACGGCTATTTAACTGGGAAGTGTTTCCTGAATTAAAAGCTTTTATAATTGCATAATTATCCCAGCATTCAAATGTTACAACAAGGTTATAACCATCTTTAATTCTGCGGTATTCACATTTTATCTGCTCAATTCCGCTTATTCTTGTCAGCCATTCATTGGCATCTATAAGGTCAGGGTCGGGAACAAATATGTTACATGAAGTCTGGTTATCCGACATTGCTTCTATGATGAAATTAATTATATCTTCTGTGTCAGTTGCTTTATTGTCAAATGCTGTATATGAAATCTCTGTAGAACTGTCAGAGCTGTTATCATTCGTAAACGGTAATGTGCATCCGCATAGGGATGCAAGAATTACGGCTCCGGTTAAAAGAGACGCCCAATATTTTATATGTTTCATGTGTGGTCTCCTGAAAATTCTGTTATAATCATATACGATTGTATAACGAGATAATTGCAAATGTAAAGCATATTTATGGAGGAATTTTATGTCAGATTATAAATTAAAAAATGTATGTGATTTCGACCTGGCACAGACATTGGAATGTGGTCAGTGTTTTCATTTTGTAAAGCTTGATGAAGAGGATTATGTATTGGCTGCAAAGGGGCATGTACTGCATGTGTCACAGGAGGACGATACCGTTACATTCTATGATACGGAAGAAGATGAATATGTAAATGTATGGAAAGATTATTTTGATATGGACAGGGATTATTCGGCAATTAAGAAAAAGCTGCTGGAAAAAGATGATAAGTTAAAAGATGCAATTGAAAGCATGTGGGGAGTGAGGATTCTTAATCAGGATTTTTTTGAAACTCTTATATCATTCATTATATCGCAGAATAAGCAGATACCTCATATTAAGAAGATAGTAGCCGATATATCTGCAAAGTTTGGTACATATAAGGGAACATATGGCGGAACAGATATGTATACATTTCCAACACTTGAACAGCTTGTCAATGCAAGTGAAGAGGACTTTAAAGAGTTAAAGACAGGATTCAGGGCGCCCTATATTATGGATGCAATAAGAAGAAATATGGCAGGTCAGTTTGACAGAAATGAACTTAAGAGCATGGATTATGATTCGTGTATTAAGGAACTTATGGCAATAAAAGGCGTCGGAGAGAAGGTTGCCAACTGCGTATGCCTTTTCGGACTTGGAAAGAAAGAAGCATTTCCTGTTGATGTGTGGATTAAAAGAATTATGGAGACAATGTATTTTGACGGTGTGGATACTCCGAAGGATAAGATTGCTGCTTTTGCAAAGGAACAGTTTGGGGAACTGGGGGGATTTGCACAGCAGTATCTGTTTTATTATGGAAAATCAATAAAAATGGGTGTTAAATAATAATTATTAATAAAATCTAAAAAATATAATATATTTGAATTAGCTGTTGACAAATAAAAGCGTGAAGTGTTACATTATGTGCAGTGGTTAGCACTCGAAAAGAATGAGTGCTAACAAGAAAATGAATGCTGCCATGAAGGGTTCACTCTCATGTGAAGACAGCGGAATGGAGGAATATATAATGAAATTAGTACCATTAGGAGACAGAGTTGTTATTAAAGCATTAGTTGCAGAGGAGACTACTAAATCAGGAATCGTACTTCCTGGACAGGCTAAGGAAAAGCCACAGCAGGCAGAGGTTATTGCTGTAGGTCCTGGCGGAGTTGTTGATGGTAAGGAAGTTGTTATGCAGGTTAAGCCTGGTGATAAGGTTATCTATTCTAAGTATTCTGGAACAGAGGTTAAACTTGATGAAGATGAGAATCTCATCATTGTAAAGCAGTCTGATATTCTTGCTATCATTGAATAATTGACAATGTCAGTTGCAGATGAGGGCGGTTTGAACATATAAGAAGTATATTTATTTAGGAGGCTATTATTATGGCAAAGGAAATCAAGTACGGAATTGAAGCTAGAAAGGCTTTAGAGGAAGGTGTTAATAAGTTAGCTAATACAGTAAGAGTAACTATCGGACCTAAGGGACGTAATGTTGTTCTTGATAAGTCATATGGTGCACCACTTATCACTAACGATGGTGTTACTATTGCTAAGGATATTGAACTTGAAGATGCATTCGAGAATATGGGCGCACAGCTTGTTAAGGAAGTAGCAGCTAAGACTAATGATGTTGCAGGTGATGGTACAACAACAGCTACTGTTCTTGCACAGGCTATGATTAATGAAGGTATGAAGAACCTTGCAGCAGGTGCTAACCCAATCGTATTAAGAAAGGGAATGAAGAAGGCTACTGATTGTGCTGTTGACGCTATCGCACATATGAGCGAGAAGGTAACAGGCAAGGATCAGATTGCTAAGGTTGCAGCTATTTCAGCAGGAGATGAAGAAGTTGGACAGATGGTAGCTGATGCTATGGAGAAGGTTTCTAACGATGGTGTTATCACAATCGAGGAATCTAAGACAATGAAGACAGAGCTTGATCTTGTAGAAGGTATGCAGTTCGACAGAGGATACATTTCAGCATATATGGCTACAGATATGGATAAGATGGAAGCAGTTCTTGATAATCCATATATCCTTATTACAGATAAGAAGATTTCTAATATTCAGGAAATTTTACCAGTTCTTGAGCAGATTGTTCAGAGTGGTTCTAAACTTCTTATTATAGCAGAGGATGTTGAGGGTGAGGCTCTTACAACACTTATTGTTAATAAGTTAAGAGGAACATTCAATGTTGTTGCTGTTAAGGCTCCAGGATATGGTGACAGAAGAAAAGAGATGCTTAAGGATATCGCAATTCTTACAGGTGGTCAGGTTATTTCTGAGGAACTTGGACTTGAGCTTAAGGATACAACAATGGATATGCTTGGTAGAGCTAAGTCTGTTAAGGTTCAGAAAGAGAACACAGTTATCGTTGATGGCGAAGGTGCTAAGGAAGATATTGATGCAAGAGTTGCACAGATTAAGGCACAGCTTGAGGAGACAACTTCTGAATTTGATAAAGAGAAGTTACAGGAAAGACTTGCAAAGCTTGCTGGTGGCGTAGCTGTTATCAGAGTTGGTGCTGCAACAGAGACAGAGATGAAGGAAGCTAAGCTTCGTATGGAAGATGCTCTTAATGCAACAAGAGCTGCTGTTGAAGAAGGTGTAGTATCAGGTGGTGGTTCTGCTTATATCCATGCTTCTAAGAAGGTTGCAGAGCTTGTTAAGACACTCAGTGGGGATGAGAAGATTGGTGCCCAGATTATCTTAAAAGCACTTGAAGCTCCATTATTCCACATTGCATACAATGCTGGTCTTGAAGGTGCTGTTATCATCAATAAGGTAAGAGAGTCTGAAGTTGGTACAGGATTTGATGCATACAAGGAAGAGTATGTCAACATGATAGATGCTGGTATCCTTGACCCGGCTAAGGTTACAAGAAGTGCATTACAGAATGCTACAAGCGTTGCTTCAACACTTCTTACAACAGAATCAGTTGTTGCTAATATTAAGGAAGATGCTCCAGCTATGCCAGCAGGCGGTGCAGGCATGGGCGGAATGATGTAATTCCACAATATAATTAAAACTTATAGCCCGGTGGGTAATTTCCCGCCGGGCATATTGCTTTAAAGAAAGGTTATTGAATTATGATAGAAGGAACAGTAGAGCAGATTGTTAAAGTTACCGCTCCTAAGATTTCAATTTTTTACAGAATAATACTTGTGATTGCATGTCTGCTTGCAGCGACAACAATTGTGCAGACAGGATGGCTGGGTGTAATAGTTCTTATTATATTTATATTCTTTACGGTATTTGTATTTGAATATTATAATGCTGAATATGAATATTCATATGTTGATGGAAGCCTCACTATAGATAAGATTATGGCTAAGTCTGTGCGAAAAAATGTTGGAAGCTTTGATCTTACAAGAGCAACTTTGGTTGCGAAAGTAAACAGTCAGGAGGCTTTAGGCAAAGCAAGACAGCAGTTAAGAACATATAATTGTTCGTCAGGAGTAGATGACCCTGGAGATATTGTAATATACACATATGACAATGACAGCAATGAGATGATAAGACTGTTTATGCTTCCGGATGATTCAATGAAAGAAGCAATTATAAGTGCTGTTGGTAACGGAGTTGCACATTTATAAAAAATGTTTGACTTTTAGCGGCAGTTTTGTTATATTCACTTGTAACATATTTATAAACTGACTAAGCTGTCAGATACTTGTAGAAACATCCGGATTAATTTATTTATTCGGATTTTTTCTATATATTAAAACACAACAGAAAGCGAGGATTTTAGCAAAATGGGTAAAATTATTGGTGAAGGCATTACATTTGACGACGTACTTTTAGTTCCACAGTATTCAGAAGTAACACCTAATATGATTGACCTCTCAACACAGCTCACTAAGAATATTAAACTTAACATTCCTTTAATGAGTGCAGGCATGGACACAGTTACAGAACACAGAATGGCAATCGCAATGGCTAGACAGGGCGGTATTGGTATTATTCACAAGAATATGTCAGTAGAAGCTCAGGCAGAAGAAGTAGACAAGGTTAAGCGTTCAGAGAATGGTGTTATCACAGACCCATTTTTCTTACATCCAGATAATACATTACAGGAAGCTAATGACCTTATGGGCAAGTTCAGAATCTCCGGAGTACCTATCACAGATGATAATGGCAAGCTTGTTGGTATCATTACTAACAGAGACCTTAAGTTTGAGGAGCATTTTGAAAGACCAATCAAGGAGTGCATGACAAGCGAGAATCTTATCACTGCTCCAGTTGGAACTACTCTTGAAGAGGCTAAGAAGATATTAGGCAAGGCAAGAAAAGAGAAGCTTCCTATCGTTGATGATGATTATAAATTAAGAGGACTTATTACAATTAAGGATATCGAGAAGAGCGTTAAGTATCCATCTTCAGCACATGATTCACAGGGAAGACTTTTAGCAGGTGCTGCTGTTGGTATCACAGCTAATGTTATGGACAGAGTTCAGGCACTTGTTAATTCAAGTGTTGACTGTATTGTAATTGATTCAGCTCATGGTCATTCTAAGAATATTATTACAACTCTTAAAGATATTAAATCAGCATTCCCTGATCTTCAGGTTATTGCCGGTAATATTGCAACAGGTGCAGCTGCAAAGGCTCTCTGCGAGGCTGGTGTAGATGCTGTTAAGGTTGGTATCGGACCTGGTTCTATCTGTACAACAAGAGTTGTTGCAGGTATTGGTGTACCACAGGTTACAGCCGTTATGGATGCTTATGCAGAGGCTAAGAAGTATGGTGTTCCTGTAATTGCTGATGGTGGTATCAAGTATTCAGGAGATATCGTTAAGGCTATTGCAGCAGGTGGTAATGTCTGCATGTTAGGAAGCCTTCTTGCAGGATGTGACGAAGCTCCTGGAACATTTGAGTTATTCCAGGGAAGAAAGTATAAGGTATACAGAGGAATGGGTTCTATCGCTGCAATGGAGAATGGAAGCAAGGACAGATATTTCCAGACAGGTGCCAAGAAGCTTGTTCCTGAGGGTGTTGAAGGACGAGTTGCTTATAAGGGACTTGTTGAAGATACTATATTCCAGCTTATGGGTGGTTTACGTTCAGGTATGGGATATTGTGGAGCACCTACAATCCCGGTACTTCAGGAAACAGCTCAGTTTATTAAGATGTCTTCAGCAGCTTTAAGAGAGAGTCATCCACATGATATTCATATCACAAAGGAAGCTCCTAACTATTCAGTGGAAGATAAGTAATTAATAATAGTATTTAACCCGGACAGATTGTTTTGTCCGGGTGTTTTTTTCATGATAAAATGTAATTTCTTCTGAAATTATTGCTATTGAACAATGGTATGATGTATAATGGATTAAGTATTTATATATTAATGTGAATGAACAGGGTATATTTCGGGGCGCTAAATCAACGAGAAGGAGAAAAACTATGAAGGACAGAATACTCGGCAGATATATTGCAAAGAATCACTCAGATAACGTGTTCACTGACAGAGAGTTACAAGTCATAAAGCAGGGAGATACGGATACACTTGTTGAAACATTTCTGCATATGGACAATGATTATTACAAGACGCAGATGCAGTGTACATTGAAAAGTCTTGGAATGTTCATGAATTGTAATATTGAACTGAACCAGATAGATTACGAAAGAGAATATAAGGGTCAGTTTATTGGCTGTCAGGTTATGGATGGGGATATTGATGTGTTTCTTGGCGTAGCTGGTGATAACAGGGAACTTTTGAAAGTGGCATCGACATTTGCACAGGAAGATATTGAAGAATTCGATGAAGATGCTTATGATGCATTATGTGAACTTATTAATGTGATGAATGGGGCATATGCAACTAAACTTGGGGAAGCAGATATTGAAGTAACACTTCACCCGCCAGTTTTTTATAAAGATACAGAAGTTACGGCAGATACTGGTTTTTATGTTGTGACTTTCAATATTGAAGATAATGTATTTAAGATTTTAATGGCTGCTGATAATAAAATCCAGCTTTCAGCTTAATAAGGAGAATAGTTATGGCAAAAATTTTGATAGTAGATGATTCTAAGACATCAAGAAAATTTTTAAGAAATATGCTTGAAGATGCAGGACATGAGATTGTATCAGAGGCAGTTAATGGGGTAGAAGGCGTAGAAAAATTCAGGTTGTATAAGCCTGATGTTGTTACAATGGATATTACAATGCCTGTTATGGATGGTATAGAAGCAGTAAGAGAGATTATTGAGATTGATCCTGGGGCAAAAGTTATTATGGTAACTGCCGCTGGTCAGAAGACTAATATGGTCGAGGCATTAAAGAGAGGTGCTGCTGATTTTATTCAGAAGCCATTTGATAGTGCTGTGATTATTAATACAATAGAAAAGGTTTTGGAAGACGAATAATGTATAATTACCGTATAGAGATAGAGTACGATGGTGGAAGATATGATGGCTGGCAAAGACTGGGTAAGGATGCCAGCACGAATACTATAGAGAGCAGACTGTGTGAGATAATAGCAAGAATGACTGGTGAGACAGTTGACATGTATGTTGGATCAAGAACAGAAAAGGGCGTGCATGCACTTTGCCAGACAGCGAATTTCAAGCTTGAGAAGGAAGTTAAGGCACTTGATATTAAGAATTATCTTAACAGATATCTGCCGAGAGATATTGCGGTTATGTCTGTTTCACAGGTTGATGAAAGATTTCACAGCCAGCTTAATGCAAAGTCCAAGATATATGAGTACAGACTGGATACAGGTAATGTAGCTAATGTGTTCAGAAGAAAATATGCGTATCATACATTCAGTATGCCGGATTTTGATGCCATGAGAAAGGCTGCCGGATATTTTGAAGGAAAACATGATTTTAAGGCATTTACAACAGCAAAGAAGAACAAAAGCACAGAGAGAACTATTAAGAGGATAAACATTCAGTATGAAGGAACAAGAGCTTACATAAGGATTGAAGCTGATGATTTCCTTCATAATATGGCAAGATTTATGATTGGGATGCTGCTTGATGCAGGCAATGGCATTAAGAAGCCGGAAGATGTGAAGCGGTGTCTTGATGGGGAGAACGTACAGATGTCATTACCGGCAGAGAGTTATGGGCTGTTTCTTGTAAAGGTGGTTTATTAGATATTGTAAAAGGTGGAGAATATGAAGACGATTATTGAACTTATTACTGATGAGATTAAAAATGTATTCACTGAATGTGGATATGATGAGGCGTATGCGAAAGTTACAGTTTCTAACAGACCTGACCTGTGCGAGTTTCAGTGTAACGGTGCTATGGCAGCAGCCAAAGTATATAAGAAAGCACCATTTATGATTGCTGATGAGGTAGTTGCAAAGTTAGCAGATAACAAGATGTTTTCTAAGATAGAGAGTGTTAAGCCTGGATTTATCAATATTAATCTATGTGAGGATTATCTGGCTGGATATCTTAATGAGATGTCTGAAACAGAGAAGTTTGGATATGTTAATGCTGATAAGGAAAAGACTGTTATTGTAGATTATGGCGGAGCTAATGCTGCAAAGCCTCTTCATGTCGGACATTTACGTTCTGCAGTTATCGGAGAAAGTGTTAAGAGAATCAATACATTTGCCGGAAATAAAACTATAGGGGATGTTCATCTTGGAGACTGGGGCCTGCAGATGGGACTTATCATTGAAGAATTAAGAGACAGAAAACCAGAACTTCCGTATTTTGATGACAGTTTTACTGGTGAGTATCCAGAGGAAGCGCCATTTACAATCTCTGAGCTTGAAGAGATTTATCCGGCAGCTTCTGCAAAGTCTAAGGAAGATGCTGCATTTGCAGAAAGAGCTCATGAAGCTACACTTAAGTTACAGAGCGGTGACAAGGCATGTCGTGCAATATGGCATCATATCATGAATGTTTCTAAGGCTGACCTTAAGAAGAATTATGATAATCTTAATGTACATTTTGATTTATGGAAAGGTGAATCAGATGCACAGCCATATATTGATGATATGGTTAATAAGATGATTGCAGACGGAATTGCTTATGAAAGCCAGGGCGCAACTGTTGTAGATATACAGCAGGAAGGTGATACTAAGGAGCTTCCACCATGTATCGTAAGAAAATCTGATGGTGCAGCACTTTATGCAACATCTGACCTTGCTACTATTGTTGAAAGAGAAAAGTTATATCATCCTGATACATATATTTATCTTGCTGATAAGAGGCAGGAACTTCATTTTACGCAGGTGTTCAGAACGGCCAAGAAGGCTGGGATTGTAGCGCCTGATGCAGATATGAGATTTGTGGGCTTTGGTACTATGAACGGTAAAGATGGTAAGCCATTCAAGACGCGTTCAGGTGGTGTTATGAGACTTGAGCATCTTATAGCTGATATTGATGAAGCTGTATATGAGAAAATTATGTCTAACAGAACTGTTGAAGAGACAGAAGCAAGAGATACAGCTAAGATAGTAGGACTTGCTGCATTAAAGTATGGAGATCTTTCTAATCAGGCATCAAAGGACTATGTGTTTGATATTGAGAGATTTTCATCATTTGAGGGTAATACAGGACCATATATTCTTTACACAATTGTAAGAATTAAGTCTATCCTTAACAAATATACAGAAAATGGTGGAAGCACAGATAACCTTAAGATTATGGCTTCTACAGAAGAAAGTGAGAAGAATCTTTCTTTATCACTTATTAAGTTTGCAGATATAATTGATGGGGCATATAAGGATAATGCACCACATAAGATATGTCAGTTTATATATGAGGTATCTAACGCATTTAACGGCTTTTATCATAATAATAAGATACTTTCAGAACCTGACGAGGTTAAGAAAGCAAGCTATATTGCACTTATAAGCCTTACGAAGAGCATTCTCGAGCAGTGTATTGATTTACTTGCGATTGAATGCCCTGACAGAATGTAAAGGAGAAATTTGATGGGTAAATTATTATCATTTGCAATACCATGTTACAACTCCGCAGAGTATATGGAACATTGTATTAATACAGTGCTTGCCGGTGGGGATGAAGTTGAGGTTATTATAGTTGATGATGGTTCAACAAAGGATAATACATATGAAATAGCCAAAAGATATGAGAAGGAATATCCGGATATTGTCAAAGCTGTACATCAGGAGAATGGTGGACATGGTGAGGCTGTAAATACAGGTCTTAAGCATGCAACAGGAAGGTTCTTTAAGGTTGTTGACAGTGATGACTGGGTAGATGGCAAAAGTTACAAAAGAATGCTTGCTACATTAAGAAGCTTTGAAGAGGGCAGTGAGCCGGATATGGTTATTGCAAACTATGTATATGAAAAGGTCGGAGCCAAGAGAAAGAAAGTTATCCACTACGAGAATGTATTTCCTGTAGAGCAGATGTTTACATGGGATGATATTAATATAGGCGATTTTAAGGTTGACCAGTATATTCTTATGCATACTGTTGTATATAGAACACAGCTTTTAAAGGATTGTGGATTAGAGCTTCCTAAGCATACATTTTATGTTGATAACATATTTGTGTTCGAGCCACTTCCGTATGTTAAGAACATGTATTACGTAAATACTAATTTCTACAGATATTTTATTGGACGAGAAGATCAGTCTGTTAATGAGAGTGTTATGATTTCAAGAATTGACCAGCAGCTTTCTGTTAATAAGAGAATGATTGATTCGTTTATTTCAGAAAATCCTAAGAATATTAACTGTAGAAAATATATGATTAACTATTTAAGAATTATGATGGAAGTATCGTCTATATTCTTAATTGTATCTGGAACAAAGGAACATCTTGCGAAGAAGAAGGCACTCTGGCAGTATGCTAAGGATAAGGATGAAGTGCTTTACAAGAAGTTACGACACAGTCTTTTGGGCTGGTCTGTTAATATCCCTACATCTGCAGGAAGATGGATATCTAAGCAGGGATACAAGATAGCTAATAATATAATAGGTTTTAATTAAAGAGATTTAGAAGGAGAAGAATATATGTCTATAATTGATGCATTCAGACTTGATGGAAAGGTTGCAGTAGTTACAGGAGCCAATACAGGTCTTGGACAGGGAATGTCCGTTGCACTTGCACAGGCAGGTGCTAAGGTTGTAGGTGTTGCAAGAAGATCCTGCGAGGATACTAAGAAGCTTATTGAAGCTGATGGAGGAGAATTTGCTGAGGTTATAGCAGACCTTTCAGATATGTCAGCTATAGAGGTTATTGTGAATGGTGCACTTGCAGCTTTTGGAAAGGTTGACATTCTTGTTAATAATGCAGGACTTATTAAGAGGAATGATGCTATTGATTTCACTGAAGATGAATGGGATAGTGTTATTCAGGTTAATCAGAAGATGGTATTCTTCTTAAGTCAGGCATTTGCAAAGCAGTATATTAAGCAGGGACATGGTGGTAAGATTATTAATATCAATTCCATGCTTTCATATCAGGGAGGCATAAGAGTTCCTTCATATACAGCAAGTAAGAGTGCTGGTATGGGACTTACAAAAGCTATGTGTAATGAGTGGGCATGCCATAACATTAACGTTAATGCTATTGCACCAGGATATATGGCTACTAATAATACGGCACAGTTAAGGAGCGATTCTGACAGAAGCGAAGCTATTATAGACAGAATTCCGGCAGGACGCTGGGGAACTCCTGATGATATGAAGGGAGCAGTTGTGTTCCTTGCATCAGCTGCATCAGATTATGTTAATGGATTTACACTGGCTGTTGATGGCGGATGGCTTGCAAGATAACTTAAAAGAGTATAATAAAAGGCGTTTCAGATGTAATTGTTTGAAACGCCTTTTGTGTATAGTTTTTAGAAATTGATTTTGCAAATGTTTCTGTCAACATGTGACTTGATATAGGCAGGAACAGCAGCTTTGATATCATCTGACATGTCCTTCTGACTTAACATGACAATCATACGTCCTTTGTTAAATAACATGTAATAGCCGAATTTGTTGTAAACATTAGTGAACTGATTCCACTCATATGTGTATACAAGATTATGCTCTGGAATATCTGCCATAATAGCATTATTCATAAGAGTAATTGTACATGGGGCTTCTTCTGATGGATCTCTGTGCTTTAAATGATAGTTAACACTTGATCTGAACTGGTATCCAAAAATATATATTGGGTAAAACCAGCATACAGCATAAAGAATCAGTAAAAAGCTGGAATAATAATGCAGGCATAGAAGCACAAGCGAAATTACGGCAGGAAGCCATGACAGAATAAGTTCAATTGGGTTTCTTATAAATCTGTTCCAAAATACAATCTTGAAATAATCCTTTCCAGAAGCTTTTAATGTTGTGTTGAATTTAATAATATCCATAATAATCCTCATAAATAAATTGATATAGAGATATAATAACACCCTCAAAAAGATAAAACAATTAATTATCTGTTAAATTAAAAATGTATATTGAAATGATTGTAAAATCATGCAAAAATCAGTTTCCAAAAAGATTGTAATAGGCTATAATATTATTAGATTTGTGTATTGCTGGAGGAATATTTTGGGTAGTGATAATAACAGAAATATAGGGCTTTCAGAAATTATACGTATGCTTGAAAATAATGTTACATTTACTCAGGCAGCAGATAGTGTTCTTGAATGTATTACTGACAGCATGGATGTATGTGATGCTGTTGTAATGCAGATAGACAGGGAAAGTGACACTATGCATGTGATATCTGAAACCGGAAATTGTTTTAAAGATGAATCAGGCACGGTTAAACGGTCAGAGTTTGTATTATGTTCAGATGCAATTAAGATTACATACGAAGGAAATGCGGATACAGCACAGAAAGGGCTTCTGGACAGACTTGGAGTAAAACTGAGCATAACAGTACCGATTTTAATTAATAATGTAAAAGCAATGTATCTTATAGTTCTTAGTAATGATGTACAGGCAGTATCAGATAATAAGATTAAGGAATACATAAGCGACATGGCACTGGTACTTCATGGTATAGCACAGAGCAAGGTAATTAATAATTCACTTATATCATCTTATGATGTTTTACAGAAGATTCTTGATAATATAGGCTCTGGAATTATTGTGTGCAGCAGGTATTCTGGCAATATATTGTTTGAGAATGAGATGGCAGCTAATGTACAGGAGGTTCGGGATACAATAAGGGAATGTCTGGAGGATGTGTTTACATGCGAAGATGTACATAGAAGCATCGGAGCATCCATGGAACGCTATAATACAGAGTCAGGATTGTGGTTTGAGGTGAGGTTTTCTGAATTGGAGTGGATTGACGGAAGTGAGGTTATTGTTGTGACCGCCGTAGATATTACCCAGAAGAAAAAGAATCAGCAGAAGATTGAATATCAGGCACATAATGATTTTCTTACAGGTCTGTATAACCGTATGAAATGTGAAGTCGATTTAAGAAAAGTTATAAGAAGAACGGAAAAGGCAGGACTTAAAGGAGCGGTACTGTTTATTGATCTTGATGATTTCAAGCATATTAATGATGGACTTGGCCATCAGTATGGGGATATACTTCTTCAGCAGATTGCGGCAGGACTTACGGGAATTCCAGGTTTGCGTGGACATTGTTACAGAATGGGTGGAGATGAATTTGTAATAATAGTTGAACCTGAAATATTTGGAGACATAAATAATATTATTGGCAATATAACTGCTTTGTTTAATAAGCCGTGGTATCTTATGGAAACTGAATATTTCTGTACAATGAGTATGGGAGTTGCAGTGTTCCCGGATAACAGTGTTGATGTTCATGAAATAACAAGAATGGCAGATGTTGCGATGTATGAGGCAAAGAGGTCAGGAAAGAACGGCTATACTTATTACAGCAGTGAGGTTGAGAATTCAACAGCCAAGAGGCTTGATATCGAGAATAACATGAGACAGGCAGTTTCTACAGGAATTGATGAATTCGTAGTATTCTATCAGCCCGTTGTTGATGTTAATACACAGATGTGTACTTCCTGTGAGGCGCTTGTAAGATGGGACAGCAAAGCACTGGGATTTATGGGGCCGGGTGAGTTCATACCGCTGGCAGAATATCTTGGACTTATTACTTCAATTGGTGACTATGTCCTTGAGGAAGCATGCAGAAGATGTAAGCTATGGAATGATAATGGACATCCAGATTTCTATATTAATGTGAATCTGTCAGTAGTGCAGCTTTTACAGAAGAATGTGGTTGAGAATATTAAAAGAATTCTTGATAAGACAGGTGTTAATCCTAAGAATATAGTACTTGAGATTACAGAATCATTTGCAATTAATGATATGCAGAGAGTTATGGATATTATTACAGGACTTAAGAAGTTAGGACCTAGGATTGCACTTGATGATTTTGGTACAGGTTATTCTTCACTTAACTATATAAAGCAACTTCCTCTTGATATCATTAAGGTTGATAAGACATTTATTGATGATATTGTTGAAGATGATTATGCACAGGCATTTATTAAGCTTATAGTCGACCTTTCCAAGACTATCGGTACTAAGATTGTTGTCGAAGGTGTTGAACATAAGGAGCAGTTTGAACTGCTTAAAAGTCTTGGTGTGGATTATATACAGGGATATTATTTTGGAAAGCCTGTACCAGCCAATATTTTTGAAGAGAAAAACTTAGAGGGGAGATTGGGCGAATGAACATACTGATTAAAGAAGGCAGAGTACTTGACCCTGCAAGTAAAACAGACAAAGTTATTGATGTGCTTATTAATGACGGATTTATTGCAGCAATGGAAGAGAATATTGATGAGTCACAGGCTGATGAAGTGATTGATGCATCAGGCTGTATGGTTATGCCCGGACTGGTTGACCTTAATGCACATTTCAGGGAACCGGGACTTGAGCATAAGGAAACAATCAGAACAGGCTCAAGAGCAGCAGCAAGAGGCGGATATACAACAGTCTGCATGATGCCTAATACGAAACCTGTAATTGATAATGTTGATATGCTGCAATATGTAACAGATAAGGCAGAAGAGGTTACTGACATTAATCTGTATACAATAGCAGCCATGACTGCGGGTCAGGAGGGAGAATATCTTACTGATTTTGAGGCTCTTAAGGATGCAGGTGCTGTTGCAGTCAGTGACAATGGCGGAACTATTATGAATGCAAGAACTGCAAGGCAGGCTATGAGGCAGGCAGCAGAGGTTGACATTCCGGTATTTGCACATTGTGAAGATACTAACTTGGCTGCAAGAGGTGTTATGAATGCCGGAGAGAGAGCCAAGGAACTTGGTCTTTTCGGAATAATGGATGCCGTTGAGGATGTTATTGTTGCAAGAGATATTCTTCTTGCAAAGAATACAGGTGCAAAGCTGCATATAAGTCATGTGTCTAATAAGGAATCAGCATTTATTATAAAGATTGCCAAGGAACAGGGGATTCCAGTGACAGCAGAGGTTGCCCCACATCATTTCACACTGACAGAGGATGCGGTGAACGGGGATGATGCAAACTTTAAGATTAACCCTCCTTTAAGAAAGGCAGATGATGTAAAGGCTCTTAAAGAAGCGCTTGCATCAGGGGTTATTGATGTTATTGCAACAGACCATGCTCCACATCATCCTACTGAGAAGGAAAGACCTTTTGACGAAGCACCGTTTGGTGTAGTAGGTCTTGAAACAGCAGTTCCGGTTACTATTACTGAGCTTGTAAGAACAGGAGTGCTTACTCCGTTACAGATGGTTGAGAAAATGAGTTATAATCCGGCTAAGATACTTGGAATTGACAGAGGAGTTCTTGCACCGGGAAAAGTTGCTGATATAACAGTTGTTAATCCTACAGAAGAGTATGATATTGACAGCAACAGATTTGCTTCAAAGGGAAAGAATACTCCATTTGAAGGAATGCATGTGTATGGAAAGGTTTTATATACGCTTGTTAATGGAAGAGTTGTGTATTCAGACCATAATGGAACAGAAATTCTTATTGAAAGAGAAGTTCCAAAGTTGTAGAATAAAGTGATTTTGCGTATGAATTAAGGAGGCTAAAGTAGATTAATGATTAAGAAGCTTGTTGATAAGATTGTAGAGACTAATGCACCAATAGTTGTAGGACTTGATCCGATGATGAAGTATCTTCCAAAGCATCTTGCAGATGCTGCATTTGAGCAGTATGGTGAGACACTTGAGGGAGCAGCAGAGGCTATATGGCAGTATAACAAAGGTATTATAGATAATATATATGACATTGTTCCAGCTGTTAAACCACAGATTGCAATGTATGAGCAGTTTGGAATTGAAGGACTTAAGGCATTCAAGAAAACAGTTGATTACTGTCACGAGAAAGGCATGATTGTTATCGGTGATGTTAAGAGAGGTGATATTGGTTCAACTTCTGAGGCTTATGCGGTAGCACATCTTGGAAAGGTAAATGTTGGATCTAAGGCAATTACACCTTTTGACGAAGATTTTGCAACTGTTAATCCATATCTTGGCTCTGATGGAATCAATCCATTTATTAAGGTTTGTAATGAGCAGGACAGAGGTATATTTATACTTGTTAAGACTTCTAATCCTTCAAGCGGAGAATTCCAGGATCAGCTTATCAACGGAAGACCATTATATGAGTTAGTTGGTGAGAAGGTTAATGAGTGGGGAGCTTCAAGCATGGACGGAGATTACAGTAATGTCGGTGCGGTTGTTGGAGCTACTTACCCAGAGATGGGAAGAGTATTAAGAAAGGTTATGCCTAAGGCGTATATCCTTGTACCAGGATATGGTGCACAGGGCGGACAGGGCAAGGATCTTGTTGATTTCTTTAATCCTGACGGACTTGGAGCTATTGTAAACAGCTCAAGAGGAATTATTGCAGCATATACTAAGGAGCAGTATGCGAAGTTTGGTGAGAAGAACTTCGGAGAAGCTTCAAGACAGGCTGCTCTTGATATGATTGCTGATATCAACGGAGCACTTGGCAAGTAATTATACATATTTACACACAGGTTAATAATGGAGATTATTATGGCGTACAGAGAAAATGCGAAGATTCTTAAGGCGGATTGTCTTGCTGACGGAGTCTATGAAATATGGTTTGAAACAAAGGATATTGCTAAGGCCGCTAAGGCAGGACAGTTTATATCAGTATATTCTAATGATGGTTCAAGAATGTTACCAAGACCTATCAGTATATGTAAGGTTGAGAATAATAATTTAAGAATTGTATTCAGAGTTGCCGGCAAGGGAACAGAAGAGTTTTCTAAGATGAAGGCAGGAGAATATCTTGATATTCAGGGACCTCTTGGCAATGGTTATGACTTGGGGAAAATTGCTGCAGAGCTTAAGGCAGATGGCAGAAGCTTTGATAAAGCTATTCTTTTCGGAGGTGGAATAGGTGTTCCGCCTATGCTTGAACTTGCAAGAAGATTAGACTGCCACAAGAATGTTGTAGTTGGTTACAGAAACAGCCAGACTTTTCTTAAGGAAGATTTTGAAGCAGTTGCTGATACAGATGTGTATATTGCAACTGAAGATGGAAGTGTTGGAACTAAAGGTAATGTATTAGATGCCGTAAAGCAGGAAAAGGTTGAGGCAGATGTTATATTCGCATGCGGACCAACTCCTATGCTTCGTGCAATTAAGATATACGCACTTGAGAATGATATTCCGTGTTATGTTTCATTAGAAGAAAAGATGGCATGTGGAATCGGTGCATGTCTTGCGTGTGTATGTAAGTCAACTGAGATTGACGACCATTCTCAGGTTAAGAATAAGAGAGTGTGCAAGGAAGGTCCGGTATTTAATGTTAAGGAGGTAGAACTGTAATGAGCGATATTAATATGTCAGTGAATATTGCAGGAGTTGAATTAAAGAATCCTGTGACAGTTGCTTCCGGAACATTCGGTTCAGGCATGGAGTACGGAGAATATGTTGATCTTAACAGACTCGGTGCAGTGACAACCAAGGGTGTTGCCAATATTCCGTGGCCGGGCAATCCTACACCAAGAATTGCTGAGACTTATGGTGGGATGATGAATGCTATCGGATTACAGAATCCGGGACTTGATACATTTGTAAAGAGAGATATTCCATTTCTTAAACAGTACGATACTAAGATTATTGTTAATGTTTGTGGAAAATCTGAGGCAGATTATGTGGATGCTGTTGAAAAGCTTGGCGAACAGCCAGTTGACCTTCTTGAAATCAATATCTCATGCCCTAATGTCAAAGAGGGTGGAATTGCTTTCGGACAGGTTCCATCTTCTGCAGAAGCTATTACTAAGGCGGTTAAGAAGGTAGCAAAGCAGCCGGTTATTATGAAGTTAAGCCCTAATGTTACTGATATTACAGAGATGGCAAAGGCTGTAGAGGCAGGTGGTGCTGACGCAGTTTCGCTTATTAATACTCTTACAGGTATGAAGATTGATGTGAACAGAAGAACATTTGCAGTAGCTAACAAGACTGCGGGTGTATCAGGACCTGCTATTCATCCAATCGCAGTAAGAATGGTTTATCAGGTTGCCAATGCAATTAACCTTCCTATAATCGGAATGGGTGGAATCAGAACAGCAGAGGATGCACTTGAAATGATTATGGTTGGTGCAAGTGCAGTTGCTGTTGGAACAGCGAATTTTAATGATCCATATACAACTATTAAGGTTATTGATGGAATCAGGGAATATATGGAAAAGAATAATGTAGCAGATATTAAGGAGCTGATTGGTTGTGTCAGATAGAATACTTTTCTTAAGTAATGGTTCTATATGCTATGACTCAACAACTTACTTTATTGACTGTATAAGTGAAGAATTAAAAGCTATGGGCTGGGAAGTCATGCATATCAGATTAGATAAAGCCACACAGAAGGATAAGCTGTGTGTGCTGGCTGATGAGTATGACTCCCAGCCTTTTGATTATGTGTTTGATATTAATACAAAGCTGGACGCAGTATGTGATGATTCGGGAAGATACTGCTTTGACAGGCTTGGAAAAGCGGTATGGCATTATATTCTTGACCATCCGTTCTATCATCATGACAGTCTCAAAGTGCCTTTAAAAAACATGAATGTAATATGTCTTGATGAGATGCATAAGAAGTTTGTTGATGAAACCTATCCTCATATTAACAGCTGTATTGTTCTTCCGCTTGCTGCAAAGCAGGCAGAGGGCGGTCTGAAGCCATATGATATGCGTGATAATGACCTGATATTCACAGCGTCCTATACTGACCCTGATATGGTGTATCTTAAAGCAATGAAGCAGGATAGTGATAATGTGGCTTTTTTTAATGTATTTACACAGATACTGCTTGATAACCCGGCACTCACACAGGAGGAAGCTGTAAGAAGGATGTATCCGGGAATAAGTGGAATAGAGATTGCAGAGAAACTGCAGAGTAATTTCATGGCAGATGTTTATCTTCAGGCGGCAATAAGACAGGAGATTGTTGTTCAGCTTATAAGAAGTCATGTGCCTGTGAAATTATATGGTCATAACTGGGATACTTTTCTTACGAAGGCAGAGGTTCTTATGAAGGAGGATGCTGCATTTATTAAGGAATGTGTTAAGGATTGCGGTGAGGTAACTTACGGAGAACTTCCAGCTATCTACAATAATGCAAGATTGTCGGTTAATCAGCTTCCGTGGTTTAAGGCAGGAATACATGACAGGACGCCACTTGCGTTAATGAATGGCTGCGTTAGTATTACAGACGGAAGTATTTATATGCGGCGTGAGATTCCTATGGATTCAGGAGTTGAATATTATTCACTTGATGAGCTGGAAAAAGTTGGAGAGAAGATTAAAAGCCTTGTGGCTGATGTGGGTTCTATGAAGGATAAGGCGGCAAGAGGCGTTCAGTATGCAGAAGATATGTGGTCGTGGAAACACTGGGCTGTGGAGTTTGTGGAGGCTGCTAAGGAATGTTGAGGCGTGGTGCTTGAGACTGTTGGTGAGATAACTGTAATGTGGCGCTCAGGCTGGCGCGTCCTATAAGATTGTTTTTTATAGAGGTTTTATAGGCTGTTTTCAGACAGAAAAAGTGTTTTCGGTGCGGAATTACCTATAAGGCTGGCACGAGGAAGCTTTTGATAGGTGGATTGAGAGATAAAATGGCTGGTTTAGCAGGCATTTTGCTGAAATTGTCCTATAAGAACTTGACTAATGCGACTATCTATAGGTATCACGTCAAATATGCATGTATTTAATCATGCCACAGCCATTATGGAAACTAAAGACAGGGATAAATTCTAAAAAGACATGACAGTCATTGATAAAAATGATTGCCATGTCTTTTCGATTATAATGAAACAATATAGTTATAATGTTGCTGCGATATCTTCTGCAATCTGTTCAGGAGTAAGATGGTTGTCCTTTAATACTTCTGCGACATCGTATCTGTCGATAAATTCTTTCTTAATACCAAAGTTTAATACCTTCATGTCAGAAGAACCATAGAATGCTGCAATCTTAGCTCCGAAGCCGCCTTCAAGGTAGCCGTCCTCAAGAGTTGCAACTACTGCGTGGTCTTCCTTTAATTCATTAAGAGTGTCTGCGTCAATACCCGAGATATAGTAAGGATTGATAACAGTTGCGTCAATTCCGTGTGAAGTCTTAAGAATATCAGCGGCTTTTACAGCAGTTTCATAGAAAGTTCCAAGTCCGAGAATAGCAACTCTGCTTCCTTTCTTAGTAACTTCATAAGTGCCAAGCTTGCTGAAATCTTTAGTTACAGGTGTGCCTGTGGATACCATTCTGCCGCCCGGAACTTTAATAGCAACAGGATACTCATTCTGTTTTAAAGACCAGTCAAGCATTGCAATATAATCTTCCTTGGTAACAGGTGCAAGATATACAAGACCAGGAATGCTGTTGAGCATAGGGATATCCTGAAGTCCGAGATGTGTAACATCATTCATCCCGTTCACAGAACCTGCAAATACTGAAAATGTTACGGCATTGCCATTGATACATACATCCTGTGTAATCTGGTCATAGGCTCTCTGTATAAATGAGCTGTAAACACCAAATACAGGCTTTCCGCCGTTAGCAGCGATACCGGAAGCTAACGCAACAGCAGTTTCCTCTGCGATACCAACATCAACAAACTGTTTTCCTGCTTTAGCTCTCATGTCAGCAGTAAATCCCATAACAGTAGGAGTTCCGGCTGTGATTGCAACAACACTCTTGTCCTCGTCCATCTTCTTTAAAAGATACTCTAAAGAAGCGTCAGCGAAATCAGGCTCTCCGCCCTTGGAAAGAGATTCTCCGGTTGCAATATCAAAAGGCATATGCCAGTGCCATTCTTCCTTATTCTGTTCAGCAGGTGCATAACCCTTGCCTTTAAGCGTATTAATGTGGACAACAACCGCCTTTTTAGTATCTTTAACCTTTTCAAATGCTTCAATTAAAGAAGCGATATCATTACCCTTATCAACATAGATGTAATCAAGGTTCATTGCTTTGAAAAGATTACATTCAGCTTGTCCATTTGTTTCACGAAGAAGCTTTAAGTTGCCATAAAGACCACCGTGATTTTCAGCAATAGACATGTCGTTATCGTTAGCAACAATAATCATGTTGCTATTTAATTCAGAAGCAAAATCAAGACCTTCCAAAGCCTCGCCGCCGCTTAAAGAACCATCACCTATAACAGCGATTACATTACCATCTTCACCGTTTAAATCTCTTGCTTTGGCAAGACCGCAGGCAAGACTTATAGAAGTTGAAGTATGACCTACAGTAAAGAAATCATGTTCGCTTTCGTCCGGATTAGTGTATCCTGACACATCATCATAATGCTCCTCATAAAGATATGCATCTTTTCTTCCAGTGAGCATTTTGTGAGGATAGCACTGGTGTGATACATCAAATACGATTTTATCTTTAGGCGAATCAAATACATAATGCATGGCGATGATTGCTTCTACCATACCGAAGTTAGGACCGAAATGTCCGCCGTGTTTGCTGGCTCTTGTAAGAAGGGCGTGACGCATTTCTTCTGCAAGGACATTAAGCTGCATGATGTTAAGCTTCTTCACATCAGCGGGACTGTTAATATTCTCAATATACATATTTTCTGATACTCCTTGTCTTAATATTTTATTACATTTTATATGATAACACCTAAAGTCAGGTTGAGGTCAAGAAAAATGTGGTGGGAGGTTGATTTAAATTTGTTAAATATGTTGTTGTGTTAAAGCTTTTTAGTTTAAATAATGAATAATATCTTAATTAAATTTATTAGGAGGGCATATGGAAAAATATGGTTATATAAGAGTTTCATCAAAAGATCAAAATCCAGAAAGACAAATATTAGCAATGAAACAGGAAGAAATAAAAAAAGAAAATATTTATATGGATAAAATATCAGGAAGTAATTTTGATAGACCAGCATATAAAAATTTAATAAAAAAAATAAGAGAAGGAGATATATTGGTAATAAAGAGCATAGACAGATTGGGTAGAAATTATAATGAAATATTAGAACAATGGAGATTTATAGTGAAAAAAAAGAAAGCAGATATTAAAGTCATAGATATGCCGTTATTAGACACGGATTATAGAAATTCTAATCTTATGGGCGTATTTATAGCAGATTTGGTATTACAAATATTGGCATATGTAGCAGAGACAGAAAGAGTATTTATTAGACAAAGACAAGCAGAGGGAATTGCAATTGCTAAAATGAATGGAACAAGGTTTGGAAGGAATAGAATAAATTTACCAGATAATTTTGAAGAATGTTATTATGATTGGAAAAATGGAAAAACAACATTAAGGCAATCTGCTGAGAAAGCTAAAATGAGTAATTCTACATTTTTTAGACGATGTAAGGAATTAGATGAAAAAAACTGTTTTAAATAGTAGACATATTGAAACTGTAAAATGATACATACACAAAGATGTATTTTTAATCATATATAATATACTACTTATGTTTCAAAATGTCTGCTTTGTGAAACAAAAATAAAAAATGAAAGTGAAAATTTATGTTTGGATATATACAGTTATATCAAGATGAATTAAAAATTAAAAATTTGAAAGAGTATAAAAGTATTTATTGCAGTGTATGTAATGAATTGCATATTAAATATGGAATAAAATATTCTAAATTACTTAATTATGAATGTGTTTTTTTGTATGTATTTTTAGAAGGAGTAATATTACTGGATAAAAATGAATACGAATATCATTGCATATTAAACCCCTTAAGAAGAGGGAGAATAAAACTTAATAAAGAATTGCTATCATATGTTGCATTTATTAATGTATATTTGGCAGAGGGTAAGCTAAAAGATGATTATGATGATAACAATGCTATTTTAAATAAAATGCTTATTGGAATTTTAAATACAAGCTATGCATATAGACAAGATTGCAAAAAGTTTTCTTATATAGTTAACAAAGTGGATTTTTACTTGAATAAATTAAGAGAATTAGAAAAATGTAAAAATACAAATATAGATGACTATTCTAAAACAATGGGCGAAGTATTAATGAATATTGTTGAGTTTTATCTTGATTTTAATAAGATAAAAAGTAATCAAAAAGATAAAATAAAAGAAATAGCATATATACTTGGTCAATGGATATATATAATTGATGCATATGATGATTATGAAAAAGATAATAAGAAAAAAAACTTTAATCCATTTTTAAATGGAAATGTAAAAAATTACAAACAAATTGGAATTGATATGATGAATATTATGATATGGAGAATGAAAGTTATTTTAAATAGTGTAGAAATATATACTAGAGAGGACATAATAAAAAATGTGATTAATTTTGGCTTATATAAAAAAATTTTAGAAGTACAAAAACATAAATAAAAAGGGAAAATATGATTGCAAATGAAAATAGTAAAAAGAAAATTTTAGAAAAATTAGGTAAATCAATTATAGAAAATAATTTTTTTGAAGCTACAATTTTAATAAAAAAAATAAAAGAAAGTTATAGCGAAACAGAACTTAGAAGTTTAAATGATGAAATTATGTTTTCAATGAGTGATTTTCTTGATGGAATGTGTTGTGTAGCCGCAATTGATGGAATTGGTGATTGTGATGGATGTTGTTCTGAATGTTGTTCATGTATTGGCATAATAGCGTTTTGTTATATAACTTCTAAATGTATACCATGTTGTGGAAGTGTTTATAGTACAGGGGTTGATTGCATGTGCCTTCCATTTGATTGTTGCATGGATAAGTGTTTTCCTAAATGTGTTGATGGTTGCTGTGGTTCTTGTTGTGATGATTTTATGAAAGAATGTTGTTAGAACGATATATTTGGGGAGAAAAAGTTTGGAGATGTTATAAACATGGTTGAAGAACAGAATTGTAAAAATATTATAAATGAAAATGATATTTTAAATAATAATTATTGGTCGTTTCTTAAAGATAATGCTATTAAATTCAGAGTGCCTTTTCATGGGCATTTTGAATTAACACCATTATGTAATTTTAATTGTAAGATGTGTTATATACATTTGCTTCCAGAACAATTGAATGGTAAAGATATAATGAGATTTAATCAATGGAAGAAGATTATTGATGACGCATATGAAGCAGGAATGCTTTTTTGTTCTTTAACAGGTGGGGAATGCTTAACTCATCCGGATTTTGATGATATTTACTGTTATTTAAAGAAGAAGGGCATTATTGTGTTTATTTTAACAAATGGTTTTTTGTTAAAAGAAAAGATGCAATTGTTTGAGAAATTTCCACCAGCGTTAATACAAGTGTCATTATATGGTGATAATGAAAATGTATATAAAAAGGTAACGGGTGTTGATGGATATAAAAAGGTTATGGATTCGATAGGAAATGCTATTGATAAAAAATTAACAACAAATAAGTATTTTAAAAATATTGAGAAAATACTAAGGCATTTTAAAGAAAAAAATATAAGTGTACAATCTAACGATTTTTTAATGAATGCAAGATCCAACACATGCCGTGATATAAATGATATAAGACTTAGCATAGATGAAAGCATAGAGGTATCTAGAACTTTTTACAGAGTATTGTATGGCCATATGCCAGAAAAGTATAAAGGAAATTTACCATCAGTTAATAATAATATAAATATATCTTCCCCAAAAGGTATATCGTGTGTTGCAGGTAGATGCGAATTTTTAATAAATTGGTATGGAGAAATGGCTATGTGTGTAGCTTTATCAGAACCAGTTGGAAATATAAATCACGAAAATTTTATTGATGTATGGGAAAAAGTTGTAAAAAGAGCAGACGAATTTTCCATGCCAGTAGAATGCTTTGGTTGTGAATATCATAAAGTTTGTGTTTCATGTCCAGCAAGTCATTTAATAAATGCAGAGCCAGGGCATTGTAATAAGGATATTTGTAGGGAAGGATATAATTTAGTTAAAGAAGGAATAAAGTCATTATAATAAATTTAGATTTTATTCGGAAAGGAGGTGAAAAATATGAAACAGAAATATATTAAGCCAGAAATAAAAAAGATAGAATATACATATGAAGAGGCATATGGGAAAAAGTGTGATTTTGCATTACAGTCTGATGGTTGTTATGGTGGGGAATTACAGTATAAGTAAAACTTAATGTAGAAGTATATGCTGTTCTGTTAGTAAATACTTCTACATTATTTAATGTGATGAAGGTGGAATATGGAAATAAAAATAAATGAAAATGTTTTATTAAGAAATTTAGCTGGAGAAAAATTGTTGGTATTTAGTTCTGAAGATGAAAACAATTTTAATGGGGTTTATAAATTAAATGAGATTTCATTTTTGGTTTTAAATAAAATAAGAAACCAAGAGAATTTTAATCAAATTGTCACTGATATAGTTAAAAATTATGATGTAGATGTAAAAAATGTAATTGAAGATTTAAAAAATCTTATATGCGATATGATTAATAATAATATAGTTGTAATAGAATGATAGTTATTTAAAGAACTAAATTACATATATTATATAAGGAGAAGATATGAAAGATAATATACAACAAATAAGAAATGTAATAAGAACTTTTTTTATGGATTATGATATGGAAGATATATATAAAAATATAGAAGATAATATTACAATGGAAGAAATTAAGATCATAAGTCAAAAACATAGAGAGAGTTTTTCGGTGAAAGAGAGAATTCAATTTTCTTTTGCTACAAATATATCTTTAAAAGAACAAATTCAAAATTTCAGTGATAAGGTGGATTTATATCTGGATATTGATAATATTATTATCGGATATAGAAACAAAGCTATAGAAGTATATAACAATGAGAATTCAACAGAAGAAGAATTATTAAATGCGTGTAAAAATTTATTTTTATTTAATTTAAATTCTGATCAAATTAAATTGTTTAAAGAATCAATAATTGGAATAGCTATTAATTCGAATGTTGATGAACTATACTATGATATGTTTTTAAGATTATATAATAAAGTGTATAATAAATATTATGCAACGAGAGCTGGAATGAGAAACAATAATGTTTTTTATTCAAAATCGCCCAATATGTTAATTGCAGCGGGATTTCATGAAGCTAATGGATATAAATTAGAGTCATTAGATGGAGATGTGATTGATTATATGAAATTGTTAAAAAAATTGCAACCAGAAACAGAGTTTATAAAGGGATTATATAGTTCTCTAGGATTAGAAAGAAAAGTTATGTTGATGGATTATATAGAAATTAGCGAGAATGACTAGAGAGTATGGAAAGATTTGGGGAAATTTTATATAAATGATAAACCATGAATTTTAAATACATTACTGAAATGTTATTTGATTAGCTAATATTATAATAATTAACCCATTACTATTTGAACAGTTGAAATTCCATAATTTCCAAGATAACACAATAAACGAGTAGTTTTCAAAACAAAAGAGGGGTAAAAGCTACAAATCTAAGTTGATTTAGTAGTCTGGGAAGTATGGGATATATTGAAGATATAAGATATTGAGTTGCAGATGATGTCACGAAATGTGATGTTGTCTGCTGTTTTTGTAATAAAATAAATGTCTTTTGTTATAAGAATAATAATTGTATTGCTATTTGTTTTGATGTAAACGCTCCAACCCAAGTACCTTGACTTTTAAAAGACCGCTAACCACGGTCTTTTTGTTTTCTGATATATTCTGGCAGCTTTGGTGACCATGGAAGAAGATCTTCCAGAAATGAGCGGTCTGTATCGTCCATATGTGCCGGTATCTGGGTCAGCAGATATTCAAAATACTCATAAGGCTTTAAGTTATTAGCTTTGGCTGTCTCTGCTATGCTGTATATTATTGCTGAGGATGTCGCTCCATTTATTGTATCTATCATTTCCCAGTTTTTCTTGCCTATGCAGAAACCTCTTATTGCACGTTCCGAAGCATTGTTATCCATTGGGACTTCACCATCTTCAAGAAATACTCTCAGATATTTTTCCTGATTGAGTGCATAAATTACAGCCTGTTTCAGTTTAGCAGTACCGGCTTTTCTTTCGTTTGATTTAAGGTACGCAAATAAAGCATCAACCAGTGGCTTTATTACCACCTGGCGCTGTCTGAGTCTGTCTTCCGGCTTAAGCTCTTTCAGCTTATCCTCCTCACGATAGATTGCCTGTATCTGTTTTATTATCAGATATGAAAGGCTTTCTTTCTGGGCAGCCTTTGGAACAGCCTTTAATGCCTCATCAAATTTTCTCCTGCAGTGTACCCAGCATCCGGCTATCCTAAGATCTTCCAGTTCCTTTTCTACTGTATGGTATACCTGATAACCATCGGTTACACATACCCCGGAATAATCTTTAAGAAACTGCCTTGGATGCGAAGCATTTCTTGTGCGTTGGTATTCATACAGGACTATCTGCCCATCTGAATACATGTATCCAGAACGGTATACCCACATAAAACTTTTGGAACCGGCGGGTCTGCCATCCTTGTTTACAAGCACAGGAGTTTCATCTGCCTGGATTACATGAAATCCATAAAGCTTCGTATGAAGATAATCATACATTACTCCAAGATACTCATCTGCAAGACGAATCATCCAGTTTGCCATGTTCTGGCGTGTTATGGCAAGTCCGTATCTCTCAAACTCTTTTTCAAGCCTGTATAAAGGTACAGCATTTACATATTTCCCATTCATGGCTGCCGCTGCAAGTGATGGCGTTACAGGGCTTGATGGCAGTAATCCCTTTGGATGTGGTGCGCGTTTCATATGTCCGTCTTCTTTGCCGGCATATACACCTATATGGTGCTCATCAACTGTTATCTTAGCCGGTGTAAAGTGATACCTTTTAACAACTGTATCTGGAAGCTGTTTCCATCCCTTTTCACCGAATTCTTCTTTTAATTCTTCTTCTGTCATGTAATGGTCTATTCGCTCAACAGGAAGTCCTTCCATATCCATGGCACGCTTGCCGGCTGTCTTTTTTTCATCTATGGCATTTATTTCCAGTTCTTCCGGCTCATTTGCATCAAGATCAGACACTGCTTCTGCTTCATTAAAGAATACTATCTTTCCATCTACTTCCATAAAACATATCTGGTTTGTATCTGACATTTTTTCAGTCTTTCTTCCAAACCTGTTATTATTGGCAAGCACAAGCTGTTCCATCATTTTCTGCATCTTATCATTAAGTGCTTTCGTTTCTACTGTAAGAGTTTCCATCTGGTTCTGCAGATTAAGAAACATCTTGATAAGAAGTGACTTATCTATGCTGTTTAATTCTTCCTCTGTATACTTAATCTCCATAACCACATACTCCTTTTCATGGCATTAAGTATAGCAGAAATTGTGTTATTATGCCACTTATGGCATTTGTCTGATTCGTCATTATGACGGTGGATAACACTTCTAAAAAGCCAGTATTTCTGGTGCTTTAGAACTATTATCCACATAAGGCAGGACATAGAGAGGCATTAATGCTTTTATGTCCTGTATTTAGTGGATAACTCACATATTTGTCAATCTGATTATAGTTTTGAAAATTTTTTATATTATAAAAAATCTACTTTCTGCACAATGTTTACATCAGTGTTCCCGGATTATCCTGTGGCTTAATCGGGCGTTTTGCTATAATCTCAAAGCCTTTCATTAACTGTTCAAACTGCTGTCCATTTATCTCCAGTGCTTCTGTTACATTTCTTGACCACTTGAAACTGCCATCTTCAACCCTTTTATACATAAGCAGAAATCCGTCGCCTTCCCATAGAAGTGCTTTTATCCTGTCATTCTTTCTTCCACAGAATAAAAAGATTGTATCTTTATCGTGTGGATCAAGTTCAAACTGATACTGCACGATTCCAGCAAGTACGTCTATTCCTCTCCGTAAATCTGTGTAGCCGGCTGCTATAAATATACGTTTAAAACCTACTGCATCGTTAAGCATGATTAAATGCCTCTATAAGATTTTTTATAAAATCATGTGTGGCAGTATTAGTGATTTCAAATATAACTCCATTGGTTTTTATTACAGCAGCTATCGAATTATCTTTAAAAGAACTGTCATCGATTTTATTTTCACACACAGAATGCGTGACAGTTAATTCTGTGGATGCCGAAGCTTCTTTAGTTACAGGAAGTTCTACAAATGTAGCTGCCTGTCTTTCAAGTGTATCAATACATGTTTCTTTGAGCTTTCTCTGCCAGTAGTAATACTGGTCTTTTGATATGTTGTTTATCTCAAGCCACTGAAGTATCTTCATGCCGCTTGAGCGGCATTCTTTTATTATAGCTGCCCACTTTTTAAGATTGTGCTGTGTTTCCAGCTCTTTAGCATTCAATAATTATAACCTCCTGAAAAATTTGTGATAATTGTACGAATTGTACAATTCGTTAAAATCGTACAACTTGTGCAACTGGATTATTATGGTTATATCAAATTTTTCAGGGTATTTGTAGGTACATGGGTTGGAGCGTTTACGTTTTGATGACAGTTATATGGTTTGTAAAATTTAATAGATTTGATGTTAATAAAAAGACAGGGAACCTACTAGTTCGTTGATTATTATAAATATAGTAGGTAGCATTAACACATATTCAAGATAATTGACAGTAACAAGACCTACTAATCAGGCAGGAAGAAGCCTTTTTAGTAGGTTTTATAAGTATAAAATGAATGTTCATTCCTCTGGAAAGCAGGAAAAAGACCTACTAAGGAGAAACATTTTAACAGATTAGTAGGTGAACTGGCGGGAGAATGAAAAGAGGCTGCCTGAAATAACCTACTAAATTATGAGCTTGATAATGGTTAGTAGGCTTTATGAATTTCTGGCGATCGGATAATCAGGAAAAGGCATACATAGTATGTTGATATTCAGATTTTAATATGTATTTGTAATGTTCCAAAGACGCATTGAAACGGGAAAACATTTATGATAAAATAAAATCAATATTGAATATGAAGCAGCACCGCCGGACAGCGGGGCTGAATAAGGAGGATATAATGGAGCAGTATAAGCAGGAATTTATAGATTTCATGGTAGAGAGTGATGTGTTAAAGTTTGGAGATTTTACTTTAAAGAGTGGAAGAAAGTCACCTTTCTTCATGAACGCAGGTGCGTATGTTACAGGAACACAGCTTGCAAGACTTGGAGAGTATTATGCAAAGGCTATTCATGAAACATATGGTGATGATTTTGATGTACTGTTCGGACCAGCATATAAGGGAATTCCAATCAGCGTAGTTACAGCAGTTGCATATGCAAAGCTTTACGGCAAGGAAGTAAGATACTGCTCAGACCGTAAGGAAGAGAAGGACCATGGTGCTGATAAGGGCGGATTTCTCGGAAGCAAGTTAAAGGATGGCGACAGAGTCATTATGATAGAAGATGTAACAACATCCGGTAAGTCGATGGAAGAGACAGTTCCTAAGGTAAGAGGGGCAGCAGATGTTACTATTGTAGGACTTATGGTTTCACTTAACCGTATGGAAGTAGGCCTTGGCGGAAAGGTGAGCGCACTTGAGGAGATTAAGGAAAGATACGGTTTCCCAACAAGCGCAATTGTATCTATGGCAGATGTTGTAGAACACCTTTACAATAAAGAGTGTGAGGGTAAGGTAGTTATTGATGATGCACTTAAGGCGGCAATTGACAAGTATTACACAGAATATGGTGTTAAGAACGCATAAAACTGATGTTAATGGAGGGTTAATTATGGAAGAGAATCTTTATAAGAAATTAAAGTCAGTAGGAGCTTCTAATCTTGTATTTGGTATCCTGATAATACTCTTTGGTATCGGTGCAGGTGTAATGATGATTATTAATGGTGCAAGACTTCTTGCACACAGATCAGATAGCTTATTCTAGTGAAGGGGAACTGCCTGGTGGGTTAATTATGCCTGCCGGGCAGATTTGTTATGAAAAAGAAACATTATGTAACGCTTATAAAATGGGCGCTTTTTGTTATATATATGATTCTGCTCTTTTATGTAGTCTTTTTCGCAGAAGGAATGGGAAGGGCAGAGATAGCCAGCGGTTACAAATACAATCTTACACTGTTCACGGAAATCAGGCGCTATTGGCGTTATCTTGGACATTTTGACTCGCTTGGCTGGATAGCATTTCTTAATATAATTGGAAATGTGCTGGCATTCATACCATTTGGCATATTCGTGCCGTGGCTTTCCAATGGCAGAATTAATGTTTTTGCTACATTTGCATATGGATTCGCACTGTCGCTTACAATAGAAACAGTACAGCTTATATGTAAGGTCGGCTGCTTTGATGTTGATGACCTTGTGCTTAATGTACTGGGAGCATTGTGCGGTTATGCGGTATATGCGATAGCATACAGAATAGTTAAAATGTTTAGTAAAAAGGACAGGTGAAAGAATGAAACTTTTTAATAAATACAAGTTCTCTGATAAAAGTCAGGCACTTGGTGGTTTGATATCGACTGCGATGGGAATACTGTCATTGCTTTCTTTTGGTTACGGAGTGTATCTGTCTTTTAAAGCAGCAGGAGAAGGCGGCTTAAGAGTAGGAAGTCTTGGAATATTAAGCCTTATCTTAGCGGTAATTGGAACAGTAATCGGACTAATCAGCTTTAAGGAAGATAATAAATTTTATGGCTTATCAAGACTTGGGTCGATGATGTGCGGAATAATAGCAGTATTTATGATAGCAGTATTCTTAATGGGGTTATAATCCTTATCAGAGCAGAAGGAGAATGAAATTGTTTAATGATAATGTAGAAGAGCGTTACGCTCTTGCAATAGAAAGAATTAAAGAGATAGCAGAAGAACCGGGGCTTAAGACAGAAGGCTTTGCAGATTATTTCAAATGTATTGCTGCATTTATTCTTAAGATGGATAAGCTGGTGAATGACTTAAAAGCTGATGCTTATAAAGATTATTCACTTGAAAAATGTATAGAATTAAATACAGGATTGTATGAAGATGTAATTGGCAAGGCTTATGAGACAAGCTACGCTAATCCGGCATATGCAGCTTCAAAGTTAGGGCTTTCAGAGGGAAGGCTTTTGTCATTCCTTTATGTTGAGATAAGAGGAATGATTGTGTATGCATATGAAGGCAGAATGGCAGAGATGACAGCACTTATGGAGCTTTTTGTTGAAGTGTACTGCATGTGTGCATCGACTGAGGAAGACTGTGGAAAGCCAGATTATAAGCAGATGAAAGAGTCTGTATACTGGTATGTTAGTGATTACAGTGATGACCTTATGGAGTACCGGGTAAGAGAGCTGTTAGACCCTGAACTTGATTTTGCAACTAAGATAATTATGGAGTCTGACCTTACAGATGTAAGATATCTGTACAGATTCGGTGAGTATGTCACAGACAATGAGATTAAGACAGCAGAGTATCTTAGTTCGCTCAGTGAAGAAGAAATCCAGAAGATGGCAGACACATTTACTGAAGGGTACAGAATCGGATTCGAGCTTACAGGCAAGGATTTGTCTAAGAAGAAAACAGTTAATATAAGATACTGTCTGGGATTTGAAAGACTTGTGAGGGCTGAGATTAAGAATTTTGAAAAGCTTGGACTTAAGCCTACAATATACAGGGCAGCGGTCAACACGATTAATAAAAGACTTAACATTAAGGTTGGCTATTACGGAGCTAATCCTAACAAGCAGATGGATTTCGACCATCGTTTTGACAATGCACTTTATATGGATGGCGAATTTGTTGAGAGAAAGACTGGTGCATTAAAGCTTGCATATGAGAAGAACAAAGAGCTTGCAGCGGTGCATGGTGGACCTGCTGTTATGGAGGTGTTTGGTGAAGTGCCATTTGAGCCACAGATTAAGAGCGAGGCTTTAACACTTGATGCAAAACAGCAGAAGCTTTCTGTGAAATACAGCAATGACGCGGGAAGTATTGTTAATGAGTATATCAAAGGCGAGGAGAGAAGCTTTACAATAATTGCTTATCCGGTACCTGAGATTGGAGATAATTTCGAGGAAATATTCGAGGGTACTGTTAAGATTAATACCCTTGATTATAACAAATATAAAGCTATCCAGCAGGCGCTTATTGATGTACTTGATACAGCACAGTATGTTGAGGTTAAGGGGACTAACGGAAACAGCACAGATATGAAGGTTTCTATTATGAAGATAACCGATCATAAGACGCAGACTGTATTTGAGAACTGTCTTGCGGACGTTAATATTCCGCTTGGAGAAGTATTTACATCGCCTGTGCTTAAGAAAACAACAGGTGTGCTTAATGTGAGCAGTGTATATCTTAATGATATTAAGTTCAATAATCTTACGGTATGGTTTGAGGACGGATTTGTTAAGGACTACACATGCACTAACTTTGATGATGAAGCTAAGAATAGAGAGCTTTTCAAGGCAAATGTGTTATATGACCATGAAACTTTACCGCTCGGAGAGTTTGCTATAGGAACTAACACTACAGCATATGTGTTTGCCAATAAGCATGATATTGTGTATAAGCTTCCGATTCTTATTGTTGAAAAGATGGGACCACATTTTGCAGTCGGTGACACATGCTATTCAAGGGCAGAAGATGTGTATGTAACTAATCCGGACGGCAAGGAGATTATCTCAAGGGATAATGAGGTTTCACTTCTTCGTAAGACGGAGCCGGACAAGGCTTATTATAACTGTCACACCGATATTACCATTCCGTATGATGAGATTGGTAATATTACTGTTGTGGCAGAGGATGGAACAAGAACAGACTTGATTAAGAACGGCAGATTCGTGCTTGATGGCACGCTTGCACTTAATGATGCATTTTTAACAGAATTATAAATATATAATTGTAAGCTGTAAACAGGCTTTATCTTGACGCAAAGTTTAAAACAAAGTACAATGATAATTAGTGTTTTCACTAATTTTAATATTATATCTATCGGACATAGGAGGTTAATATGGCTTTAGTAGGAATTGTTATGGGAAGTGACTCTGATATGCCTGTTATGGCAAAGGCAGCAGACATTCTTGAACAGTTAGGAATTTCGTATGAGATGACAATTATCTCAGCACACAGAGAGCCTGACGTATTCTTTGAATATGCTAAGAGTGCAGAGGAGAAGGGATTTAAGGTTATTATTGCAGGTGCAGGTATGGCAGCACATCTTCCGGGTATGTGCGCAGCTATTTTCCCAATGCCTGTTATTGGTATTCCAATGCACACAACATCACTAGGCGGTAGAGATTCATTATATTCAATAGTACAGATGCCTACAGGTATTCCTGTTGCAACTGTTGCTATTAACGGTGGTGCCAATGCAGGTATTCTTGCAGCCAAGATTCTTGCAACATCTGATGCAGCACTTCTTGAAAGGCTTAAGGATTATACTAAGAATCTTAAGGAAAGTGTTCAGAAGAAGGATGCCAGACTTCAGGAAGTCGGTTATAAGAATTATTAATTAGTAACTGAATAGTTACATTAACTTACATTTATCATAATATTGAAGGAGAAAGAATCATGGATTACAAGAAATCTGGAGTTGATATTGAAGCAGGTTACAAGTCAGTTGAGTTAATGAAAGAGGCTGTTAAGTCTACTATGAGAGAAGAAGTGTTAGGCGGAATCGGCGGATTCTCAGGTGCATTTTCACTCGCTAAGATTAAGGAGATGGAAGAGCCTGTATTACTTTCAGGAACTGACGGATGTGGAACTAAGGTTAAGTTAGCTTTCATTATGGACAAGCATGATACTATCGGTATTGATGCAGTTGCTATGTGTGTTAACGATGTTGTATGTGCTGGTGGAGAGCCACTCTTCTTCCTTGATTACATCGCATGCGGCAAGAATTATCCAGAAAAGATTGCTACTATCGTTGGTGGTGTTGCAGAGGGTTGCAGACAGTCTGAATGTGCACTTATCGGTGGTGAGACAGCAGAGCATCCGGGACTTATGCCACAGGATGAATATGATCTTGCAGGATTTGCTGTAGGTGTTGTTGATAAGAAGGATCTTATTACAGGCGAGAATATCAAGCCGGGTGATACTCTTATCGGTATCGCTTCAAGTGGTGTACACAGCAATGGATTCTCACTTGTAAGAAGCGTATTTACAATGACAGAGGAATCTCTTAATACATATTATGATTCACTTGGAAAGACATTAGGAGAGGCATTACTTGCTCCAACTAAGATATATGTTAAGACAATGAAGGAAATCAAGAAGGCAGGCGTTAAGGTTAAGGGCTGCAGCCATATCACAGGTGGTGGTTTCTATGAAAATGTACCTAGAATGCTTCCAGACGGTGTTAAGGCAGTAATTAAGAAGGACAGCTACGAAGTACCACCAATCTTTAAGATGCTTGCAGAAGATGGCAATATCGAAGAGCATATGATGTATAATACATTTAACATGGGTATCGGTCTTGTACTTGCCGTTGATCCTGCTGATGTTGATACAGTTATGGCAGCAGTTAAGGCTGCAGGTGAGACTCCATATGTTATCGGAAGCATTGAAACTGGCGAGAAGGGAGTTACTTTATGCTAAGAGTTGCAGTTATGGTTTCCGGAGGCGGAACTAATCTTCAGGCTATTATCGATGCTGTTAAGGATGGAACAATCACTAACACAGAGCTTGTAGCAGTTATAAGCAATAATGCCGGAGCATATGCACTCACAAGAGCTAAGGATAACAATATTCCAGCATATTGCATATCACCAAAGGACTATGAAAGCAGAGATGCATTTAACGATGCGCTGCTTGATAAAGTGAATGAGCTTAATGTTGACCTTATAGTACTCGCAGGATTCCTTGTAAGAATCCCAGAGAAAATGGTTCATCAGTACAGCCACAGAATTATTAATATTCATCCATCACTTATACCTTCATTCTGCGGAGTTGGTTTCTATGGACTCAAGGTTCATGAAGCAGCTCTGGCAAAGGGTGTTAAGGTATCAGGTGCAACTGTGCATTATGTAGATGAAGGAATGGATACAGGAGAGATTATTTTCCAGAAGGCAGTTGATGTACTTGATGGTGATACTCCTGAAACTCTTCAGAAAAGAATTATGGAGCAGGCTGAATGGAAGCTTCTTCCTAAGGCAATTAACAAGATTGCCAATGAACATGTTAATTAATGATTACTGACTAAGTATATAGATAACAATATGCGGAGGAATTAAGATGAAAGTATTAGTTGTAGGCAGCGGCGGAAGAGAGCATGCAATATGCTGGAAGTTAAGCAAGAGTCCTAAGGTTGACAAGATATACTGTGCACCGGGTAATGCGGGAATTGCAGAGCTTGCAGAGTGTGTTGATATTAAGGCAATGGAGTTTGAGAAGCTTGTAGCATTTGCTAAGGAAAACAGCATTGACCTTACTGTTATCGGTATGGACGACCCACTTGTCGGCGGTGTCGTTGATGTATTCGAGGCAGAGGGCTTAAGAGTATTCGGACCAAGAAAGAATGCAGCTATTCTTGAAGGATCTAAGGCATTTTCTAAGGACCTTATGAAGAAATACAATATTCCAACAGCAGCTTATGAAACATTTACATCAGCAGAAGAGGCCAAGAAGTACCTTGAGACTGCTGAGTATCCTATCGTTCTTAAGGCTGACGGACTTGCACTTGGCAAGGGTGTTCTCATCTGTGAGAACAAAGAGGATGCACTTGCAGGTGTTGATGAGCTTATGCTTGACAAGAAATTCGGAACAGCAGGTGATACAATTGTCATTGAGGAATTCATGACAGGCCGTGAGGTTTCAGTACTTTCATTTGTTGATGGTAATACAATTAAGATTATGTCATCAGCTCAGGATCATAAGAGAGCTAAGGATGGTGACCAGGGTCTTAATACAGGCGGAATGGGTAATTTTTCACCATCACCTTTCTACACTAAGGAAGTTGATGAGTTCTGTAAGAAATACATTTATCAGGCAACTGTTGATGCAATGAAGAGTGAGGGCAGACCATTTAAGGGAGTTATCTTCTTTGGACTTATGCTTACTCCAAAGGGACCAAAGGTTCTTGAGTACAATGCAAGATTTGGTGATCCTGAGGCACAGGTTGTTCTTCCTAGAATGAAGAATGATATTGTTGATGTATTTGAGGCTTGTATTGATGGAACTCTTGATAAGGTTGACCTTCAGTTTGAAGATAACGCATGTGTATGTGTAATTCTCGCATCTGACGGATACCCACTCGCATATGAGAAGGGCTTCGAGATTAAGGGAATGGAAAACTTCAAGGGTAAGGATGATTATTTCTTATTCCATGCAGGTTCTAAATTCAACGAAGAAGGCAAGGTTGTAACTAATGGAGGACGAGTTCTCGGTGTTACAGCACTTGGCAAGGACCTTAAGGAAGCAAGAGCCAAGGCTTATGAAGCTACTGAATGGGTAGATTTCGATAACAAATATATGAGACATGATATTGGTAAGGCAATTGATGAAGCTTAATTAGTAACTGTTAAGAGTCAGGCAAAATGCGAAGCATTTTCGATACTGGCGGAAAATAGTTAGTATTAAAGAAAATGGGGGCAGATGGCTGGAGAATACCGGTTATCTGCCTTAGTGTGTAAATGAGGAGACAATTATGAAAATAACACCAGTTAAGGGTACTAATGATTATCTTCCTAATGAGGTTGAAATCAGGGATTACCTTCAGAATGAGATATTAAAGGTATATGTTGCTAATGGATTTGAACACATTACAACACCTATTATTGAGGATATTGAGAATCTTGATAAGAGTGATGGTGGTGAGAACTTAAATCTTATATTCAAGATTATGAAGAGAGGCGATAAGCTTGAGAAGGCTGTAAGTTCACTTCAGGAAAATCCTAAGACAGGAACAGCCTGTGAGAATGAAATTGCTGATATGGGATTAAGATATGACCTTACACTTCCGCTCAGCCGTTACTTTGCTAACAACAAGGACAAGCTCACTCTTCCTATGAAATGTATTCAGATGGACAGAGTGTACAGAGCTGAAAGACCACAGAAGGGCAGACTTCGTGAGTTTGTTCAGTGTGATATTGATATTATTGGTTCTGATTCTACAGATTCAGAGGTTGAACTTATTCTTACAACAACCAAGGCTCTTAAGGCTATTGGCATGAAGAATTTCAAGGTTAAGATTAACGACAGAAGACTTCTCCGTTCATTCCTTCAGAATTGTGGATTTACCGAGGATCAGCTTGACAGTGTGTGCATTACATTTGACAAGATGGATAAGGTCGGACTTGACGGTGTTAAGGCTGAGCTTACAGACAAGGGATTTGACGCTGCTGCAATTGAGAAGTTTATCGGATTCTTTGGAAGTGTTTCAAGTGCACAGGAGATAAGCCTTGAAAGTGTTGAGGCTATACTGGATGATAAAGCTCCAGCAGAAAGCGTAAGAGGAATTATCAACACTGTAAATGAGCTTTCAGACGGTCAGTTTGATGTTGTATTTGACCTTTCTTTAGTAAGAGGTCAGGGTTACTATACAGGAACTGTATTTGAAGTTGAAAGTATTGATTTCAAGGGTGCTATCGCAGGTGGTGGAAGATATGACAACCTTATTGGCAAGTTCTTAGGACAGCAGGTAAGCGCTGTTGGATTCTCAATCGGATTCGAGAGAATCTTCTCAATCCTTATGCAGAATGGTGTTGAGACTAAGGCATCAGCAGACAAGATTGCTGTTATGTACGATGAGGGACAGGTTAAGGAAGCCTATGCAATAGCAGAAAAATACAGAGCAGAAGGTAAAGTATGCTCATTATATGTAAAGCCTAAGAAGATGGGAAAGTTCCTCGGAAAGCTTGAGGAACGTGGATATAAAGGATTTGTTAATGTCAGCAATGGGGACGAGATAAGCTTGTTCTAGTGTTGATGTGTAAGCCCCGGGCAGATTAGAACTATTTCACCGGGATAGTTTGCATAAACCTACTAAACTTAGAAAATGTATATTAATAGTAGGTTGATTAATGCTGAAATTTACATAACAAATAATGCAACAACCTACCAAACTGCAGTTATTGTGGAGTTTAGTAGGTTGTTTTCTTGTATATTGAAGTCGTGATAACAGAGTTAGTGAAAAATACAACTCAATTTACCTACTAAAGAAGCGAGATGTAATGAATTAGTGGGTTTCTGACAATATTTTTATAAAAAAATTTTCTTAAAAAACATACTAATGAAGTATATATCATGAGTTAGTATGTTTATCTTAAAATTTTCAGGTTAAATAAAAATTTTTCGATAAATAATCTCAATAATTATAGTTGACATATACCCATATGGGGTATATTATACATCATGTAAATAGAGCATACCCCACTAGGGTATGTTGCAATCACAACAGATAAATATAATAAAGCGTTTATCAGACACAGAATATAACAACCAGACTAAGGAGGAATAATGGAAAAAGAATGTTGCTGTCATAAGACAAAAGAACGCGATGCCAAGGAATATAAAGACCTCTGTAACAGGCTTAGCAGAATTGAAGGTCAGATAAGAGGGATTAAGGGAATGGTTGAGAAGGACGCATACTGTATTGACATTCTTAATCAGGTATCGGCAGCCCAGTCAGCACTTAACAGTTTTACGAAGGTGCTCTTAGATAACCATATCAAGAGCTGTGTAGTCCAAGATATTAAAGAAGGCAAGGACGATACGGTAGAAGAGCTTGTTAAGACAATCGGCAAATTCATACGCTAGAATTTGCACAAGGTAATGAAGTATAAAAGGAGATGCATAATATGGGAACAGCTATAATAATCGGCATATTAGCAATAATAGTAGTAATTGCAGTTATAAGCAGTGTTAAGCATATGAAAGGTGAAGGTGGCTGCTGTGGCGGTGGTGGAGATACTGTTGCGGAAGAGAAGAAGACACTTGATAATCCTGTAATTGCTGTCAAGACTGTTGATATTGAAGGCATGCATTGTGAAAACTGCAAGAACAGTATTGAGAGATCTGTTAACAAAATTGATGGTGCTTCATGCCAGGTTAATCTTAAGAAGAAGCAGGCAACTATAGAGGTTGACAGAGAAATTGATGATGCTGATATAAGAATTGCAATTGAGAGACTTGATTTTAAAGTGACAGGAATAACAACTAACAGCAAGGAGGAGTAGAGCGATATGGAACAGTACAATGTTACAGGAATGAGCTGTGCAGCGTGTCAGGCAAGAGTTGAGAAAGCTGTCAGCAATGTGCCTGGAGTGGAAAGCTGTTCGGTAAGTCTTCTTACTAATTCAATGGGTGTTGAGGGAACTGCAACCCCAGATGTAATCATTAAAGCTGTGGAAGCTGCGGGATATGGTGCATCAGTTAAGGGGGCAAAGAGCAGCAGTCCTTCAATGCAGGAGCAGGAAGATGCGCTGGCAGATAAGACAACCCCTGTTTTAAAGAAGAGATTAGCAGCTTCAGTTATATTTCTTGTTGTGCTTATGTATTTCAGCATGGGACATATGATGTGGGGCTGGCCGCTTCCGTCAGTACTTGAAGGAAATCATGTGGCCATGGGCCTTATACAAATGCTGCTTACAATAATAATAATGGTTATTAATCAGCATTTCTTCATAAGGGGCTTTAAGGGATTGTTACATCGTTCACCTAATATGGACACACTTGTTGCGCTTGGTTCAGGAGCAGCATTTGTGTGGAGTACATATGCACTTTTTGCCATGACAGCTGCGCAGGTGAATGGCGATATGGATGCGGTCATGTCATATATGCATGAGTTTTATTTTGAATCCGCAGCCATGATTTTGGCACTGATTACTGTCGGAAAAATGCTTGAAGCGCACTCAAAGGGCAAAACAACAGACGCTTTAAAGAGCCTGATGCAGCTTGCCCCAAAGACAGCAACCGTTGTAAGGGATGGCGTGGAGCAGGAAATTTCTGTGGATGCAGTGAAAAAGGGCGATATTTTCGTGGTCAGACCGGGGGAAAATATCCCTGTGGACGGTGAAATAATAGATGGAACAACCGCTGTCAACGAATCGGCACTCACAGGAGAGAGCATCCCTGTGGATAAGCAGCCGAAAGATGCAGTAAGCGCTGCAACAGTGAACCAGTCAGGCTTTATAAAATGCCGCGCAACGAGAGTGGGCGAAGACACCACACTCTCACAGATTATACAGATGGTTTCTGATGCCGCAGCGACAAAGGCACCTATTGCAAAAATCGCTGACAGGGTATCGGGAGTATTTGTGCCGGCGGTTATTACAATTGCAATCATTACAATAATAGCATGGCTTATAGCCGGTGAGACCGTGGGCTTTGCGCTTGCCAGAGGCATTTCGGTGCTCGTGATAAGCTGTCCGTGTGCACTTGGACTGGCAACTCCTGTTGCGATAATGGTAGGAAACGGCAAGGGCGCAAAGAGCGGTATACTCTTCAAGACAGCGGCAAGCCTTGAGGCAACAGGCCGCACACAGATTGTGGCTCTTGATAAGACAGGCACCATAACAAGCGGTGAGCCGAAGGTGACGGATATCGTGCCGGATGAGACATTTTTTGAGGGAACCGGCAATAATGCCGGAAAGCTTCTTGCAATAGCCGCATCAGTGGAGGCAAAGAGTGAGCATCCGCTTGCAAAAGCCATCATGGAGCGCGCAAAAAAGGATGAAATCGCTATCGCAGAGGTAACAGATTTTAGCGCAGTTGTGGGAAATGGTCTGACAGCAACACTTGCAGGTAAAATAATAAAAGCAGGAAATCTTGCTTTTGTCAGCAAATTTGTAAAAGTGTCAGATGATATGCGCGCGAAATCTGTCGAATTTTCAAAGGAAGGAAAAACTCCTCTATTCTTTGCTGCAGATGACAGGCTTTGCGGTATCATAGCCGTTGCGGATACTATAAAGGAGGACAGTCCGGAAGCTGTCAGACAGCTTAAAAATATGGGAATCAGAGTTGTTATGCTCACCGGTGACAACGAGCAGACTGCAGGTGCCATTGGAAAGCAGGCGGGAGTGGACGAAGTCATCGCAGGGGTGCTTCCGGATGGCAAGGAGGCTGTCATAAGAAAGTTAAAGAAACAGGGCAGGGTAGCCATGGTTGGTGACGGAATCAATGATGCACCGGCGCTCACACGTGCGGATATGGGAATTGCAATCGGCGCGGGAAGTGATGTGGCAATAGATGCAGCGGATGTTGTTCTGATGAAGAGCCGCCTGATAGATGTACCGGCAGCAGTGCGGTTAAGCCGTGCTACATTGACAAATATACACGAAAATCTGTTCTGGGCATTTTTCTATAATGTAATAGGTATTCCACTTGCGGCCGGTTTGTGGTATCCTTTATTAGGATGGAAGCTCAATCCGATGTTTGGAGCGGCGGCGATGAGCCTGTCGAGCTTCTGCGTTGTTACCAATGCCCTGCGGCTGAATCTGTGCAGGGTGTATGATCCTAAGCATGACAGAAAAGCAACACCAGATAGAAAAAACAAAGCAAATGAACCAAATGAAAGTGAGGAAAAATCAATGACAAAGACAATGAATATCGAAGGAATGATGTGCGGCCACTGCGAGGCAAGAGTAAAGAAGGCACTCGAGGCGCTTGATGCAGTTAGTGAGGCAGCAGTAAGCCATGAGAGCGGAACTGCAGTAGTGACATTAAGCTCTGACATTTCCGATGAGAAATTAAAGGAGACTGTAGAGGCTGAGGACTACAAGGTTACATCAATTCAGTAATCAGTCAGACAGTATAACAATATGAAGAAATATATAGCATTGGTATTGGCTGCAGTGCTGGTGCTTGGGATTTTTACAGGATGCGGTAACAAGGGCAACAAAGAGACAGAATCACAGACCGGTGAGAAAGCCACTGAGTCGGTGAACTCTACAGAAAATAATACTGAGGACAGTACAGAAAACAGTACAGAAAATCAGAATGCGGCTGACACAGAGCAGCTCACCACAGAAAACGGACAGGAGAGCTCAGTTCTTGCCTGTCCGTCAGTAAACGGTAAGCTGCATGTGGAGGGAAGCAAGCTCGTTGACCAAAATAATAACGAGGTGCAGCTTCGCGGGGTCAGCACGCACGGTCTTGCGTGGTATCCACAGTATGTGACCAATGATTGCTTTGCCACGCTGAAAAGCTTTGGAGCAAACGTGGTGAGGCTCGCCATGTACACCTACGAAAGCGGTGGCTACTGCACAGATGGTGACAGGCAGCAGCTTGAGACACTTGTGCAAAACGGAGTGCAGTACGCGTTCAACAACGACATGTATGTCATCATCGATTGGCATGTGCTAAACGAGGGCAATCCAAACCGCTACAGTGATGTGGCAAAGACATTTTTTGCCAAAATGGCACAGCAGTATGCCTCTTACAACAACGTGATTTACGAGATTTGTAATGAGCCGTGCAACGGTGCGACCTGGGGCGATGTGAAGTTTTACGCCAGCGAGGTCATTCCGTCAATCAGAAGCTACGACAAGGATGCGGTCATACTGATAGGCACACCTAACTGGAGCCAGGATGTGGATGCGGCAGTCAAGGACCCTGTCACAGGCTATGATAATATCATGTATACACTGCATTTCTATGCCGCAACCCATAAGGAGGACTTGCAAAACAAGCTAAAATCGGCGGCAGACGCCGGACTGCCGATATTTGTATCAGAGTTTGGCATATGCAGCGCCGACGGAAACGGTCAGGTGGACATAGACTCCGCAAACAGCTGGATCAGCCTGCTCGACAGCTACGGCATCAGCTATGTGTGCTGGAATCTGTCCAATAAGGACGAAAAATCAGCGCTTCTAACACCTGCCTGCGATAAGACAAGCGGCTTTACCTATGAGGATCTAAGTGATGAGGGCAAGTGGCTGTACAGCGTGCTCACAAGTCATGTGACACCGGAAACATCCGGAACATGAAAGTATCCGGAGGTAATCGGCTGTATGACGAGCTGCCGAATTATGTGACACAGGTCTTGAATTGGCGAAAAGCCTCAGATGTGCGAAAAGCTGTGCACATGGCAATGCAGGGATAGAAGCATCCATGCACTCAGCCGGCATGCACATGAGGCAGATGCAGATACTTCTCTCTGGTGGCAAGTCCGCCGCGGATATGGCGTTCGGACTTGTTGATATCGAGAATGTGACGCGCCTTTGCGGCAAGCTCCGGGTCTATGCGAAGCAGCCTGTCAGCATCCGTGATATCCTTGTGCACAGTGGATTTGCTGATGCCAAACTGCTTTGCAGCCTGACGCACAGTGGCATTGTTTTCAACTATGTAGTTGGCGATTTCCACCGCCCTTGTCTCAATATATGATTTCAAAAAATACTCCTGCATATTCTGTTGTTACAGTTTATGCAGGAGTATTTTTAATATTACACACAGGTTGTAATTCTATTTACGTTTTTCATTAACATAAGAAAACAGTTGCTTAATGGTAATAATAATATCAATTTTCCGTATTGCATTGGTGCAAAAGTTGCGCTGCCTGATCATAATAAGCTTATTAAATATATTAAGTGTATTAAGTATGTTAAGCGTATGCAGCGGTTATGAGCTCAATACATTTGTCATACCCTAGTACAGAGCTGTTGAGCATCAGGTCATAGTTTTTTCGGTTGCCCCACTCCTTGTCGGTGAAGTAGCGGTAATTTACAGAGCGCTTCTTATCGACATCCTTTAGCAGCTTTTTGACCTCGTCATCGCTCTTATGGTAGAGCTTTTTTATTCTTGCAGCCTTCTCAGGCTTATTTCCCTCTATAAAAACATTCAGCACATCATCCCTGTCAGAAAGAATGTAGTCTGCGCAACGTCCCACAATAACGCATGGCTCTTTTTGCGCAATATCCTTGATGAGCTTCTGCTGGATATTGAAAATCTGGTCGGAAAGAGAAACTCCTGTGATGTCGCGCCCCACAAATGCATATGAAAAAATGCTTCCGGCAGGTGCATATTCGCCCTGGTTTGCGACAATCTGCTCAGAGATACCGAGCTCCTTTGCCACATGCTCAATTATTTTTTTATCGTAAAACTCAATGCCACATTTTTTGGCAATCTGCTCGCCGATAAAGCGACCGCCACTGCCAAACTCCCGGCTTATAGTGATTATTTTAAAACTCATGATGAAACCTCCCAGCCTATAAAAGTGTTTATAATTCATTATAACGTAATTGCACATAAAATCAAAACAGAAATTTAACAAAATCGCTTGCAGATAAGCACTCCGTAATCTATAATGACATAAGAAAACATGTTGCTTTTACGTAATCAATGAGATGGCAGCATGGCGAATAAACAATTAGGAGGAAAACATGGATCAGGAAAAGGTCATAGTCATAGACTTTGGTGGTCAGTACAATCAGCTTGTTGCGCGCCGTGTCCGCGAGTGCAACGTGTACTGTGAGATTTACTCATACAGAACTGATATTGAAAAGATCAAAGAAATGAATCCAAAGGGCATCATCCTTACAGGAGGTCCAAACAGCTGTTATGAAGAGGATTCTCCATCATACCAGAAAGAGCTGTTTGAGCTGGGAATACCGGTGCTTGGCATCTGCTACGGTGCACAGCTTATGATGCATAAATTAGGCGGAAAGGTAATCACACCGGAGGTTGGAGAGTATGGAAAGACAGAAATCACATATTCTGCAAACGGCGTGATGTTCAAGGATCTGCCATCAGAATCAGTATGCTGGATGAGTCATTTCGACAGAATTGCAGAGGCTGCACCGGGCTTTGAGGTAGTTGCGCACACTGCAGACTGTCCAATAGCCGCAACACAGGATGTTGAGAAGAAATTATATGCAGTACAGTTCCATCCGGAGGTACTTCACACCAAGAACGGAACACAGATGATTTACAATTTCGTCCGTGGCGTATGTGGATGTGCAGGCACATGGAAGATGGATTCATTCGTCAAAAACACAATCGAAGAAATCAGAGAGCAGGTCGGTGACGGCAAAGTGCTCCTTGCACTTTCGGGTGGAGTAGACTCATCAGTGCTTGCAGCACTCCTTGCCAAGGCAATCGGCAAACAGCTCACATGCGTATTCGTAGACCACGGACTTCTCCGCAAGAATGAGGGAGATGAGGTAGAGGGCGTATTTGGCAAAGGAGGTTCATTCGATATCAACTTTGTCCGCGTCAACGCACAGGAGCGCTACTATAGCAAGCTTGCAGGCGTCACAGAGCCTGAGCGCAAGCGTAAAATCATCGGTGAGGAATTCATCCGTGTATTCGAGGAAGAAGCCAAGAAAATCGGAAAGGTTGACTTCCTTGCGCAGGGAACCATCTATCCGGACGTAGTGGAGAGTGGACTCGGCGGAGAATCTGCAGTCATCAAATCACACCACAACGTAGGAGGTCTCCCGGAGCATGTCGATTTCAAGGATATCGTGGAGCCACTCAGAAACCTCTTCAAGGACGAGGTCCGCAAGGTCGGACTGGAGCTCGGATTACCTGACTATCTCGTATTCCGTCAGCCATTCCCAGGCCCGGGCCTTGGAATCCGTATCATCGGCGAAGTCACAGCCGAAAAGGTACGCATTGTCCAGGATGCAGACTGGATTTACAGAAGCGAAGTGGAAAAGGCAGCAAAAGAGTACAAAGAGGCAAGCGGCGAGGAACCATCATGGATGCCAAACCAGTACTTTGCAGCCCTTACCAACATGCGTTCAGTAGGTGTCATGGGTGATGAGAGAACATATGATTATGCCGTTGCAGTCCGTGCAGTCCGCACCGTGGACTTCATGACAGCCGAAGCAGCCGAGATACCGTTTGAGGTACTTCAGACAGTGATGAGCAGAATTATAAATGAGGTAAAGGGAGTCAATAGAGTATTCTATGATTTGACCAGTAAGCCACCGGGAACTATTGAGTTTGAATAAATCGAGTTGCTTAAAAAAGCCAGTGTTTATGCGGGTTTCAGCGATTTCGATTAGTCTTTTGATAACAAATTGATAACAGTCATAGCAAGTGCCATTATTCTTGTTATCCAGTGGTTTATGGGTAACGGAACAATTAACAGGTGGCTTGCAGACTAAAGTTCGGAGCTTGGCTCTGAACAAATTCCATATTATAAACTAAGCCCTTAGCTGTGGTTAATAACCATAGTTAAGGGCTTTTTTGTCGTTGCCAAAGCATCTGTAGGGAGCTGCCAGTGGCAGGTCCTGTAGGTGCTTATTTATCTTTCAAGTGGTCTTTGAATGCTTCCACGAGAGCGTCACTTAATTCCTGTGATGGAACTTTTGCCCAACGCTGTGTGGTGTCGAACTCTGGATAATGGTAACGCCAGTTATCGTATTCTTCTCTGTTGATTTCTTCGGAAGATAGCTTGTCTGCCTGTTCTTTCCAAGCATACAGCATTTTGAGGAGTTCATATGCTTCTCTGCCTTTGTCCTTGTTGACCTTTAAGCATACCTCTCCGTCTGCTTCACTGACAGTAAGACCGTAAATATCTTCAAGGGTAAACAGAGTGTGCATAAGACCGATATAGCTGTCTATGTCAGGAACATCAAGAGCCTGTGGAGAAACATCAAGCACCTGTGCCAATGCATTTGTAAGGTCTGCTTTCGGTTTGCGTGTACCAGTTTCGTACTGTGCCAAACGCACATCAGCACTCTTTTCTGGAAAACCGATTGCTGTACCGAGATACTTTTGTGTCATACCACGCATTAGTCTGAAAAAATGTATTCTTTCGCTGATAGCCATAATGATACGCTCCTTTTATATTTAGTGAAATAAGTATAGCAGAAATGTTTAGTGGAAGTCAAGAAAAACCGAAACAAAAATGTTTAATATTTTCTTTGCAACCACTTGACAATAGCAAATATGTTTAGTAAAATAAATTACGAATTAAACAAATATGCTTAATGCGACAACTGAATGACCGTCCGAAAAGCCAAACCGCCAAGACCTCGTCGGAGCAAGTTCCGTATCGTTCGCTTGTGTGCAAGCACAAAAGCTCATTCGCTGCACTGCTCCTCCTCTTCCCCAAAAGTCTCCGACTTTTCGGGAACCCCTATACGAGCGAGCGCCTGATGTACTGCGGTGCATTGGGACAGCACAGCGCCTGCCGACAAGCAGGAGTGCCTGTTGGAACTTTAACACGGAGAAAGCGGCAAGCAAAAAATTATTTTAAGAAAGGAAGAAAAAGGATATGGAAAACAGATTTATCCGAGCCGAAGATGTGGCTCAGGAACTAAACGTATCAAAACCTTATGCATATAAACTCATCAGACAATTAAATGAGGAATTGAAAGCAAAGGGCTTTATTACGATTGCAGGGCGTGTAAATCGCCAGTATTTTTACGAAAGGCTCTACGGAGCAGGAAAGGGGGAAATGTAAATGCCGGTATTTAAGAATGAAGATAACGGTACTTGGTATGTGATGGCAAGGTATGTGAACTGGAAAGGGGAACGCAAGCAGAAATGCAAGCGTGGCTTTGCTACCAAACGAGAAGCACAGGAATGGGAAAGAATGTTCAAATTGCAGACTTCTTCAGACCTTGATATGAGTTTTGAAGCCTTTACGGAGCTTTATATCAATGATGTGAAGAACCGTTTGAAGGAAAACACGTGGCTTACCAAAGAGCATATCATACGCACAAAGATACTTCCGTATTTCGGGAAACTGAAAATCAGCGAGATTTCCACAAAGGAGATTATTACTTGGCAGAATGAAATGCTTGCCTATCGTGATGAGAAGAAAAAGCCTTATTCACAGACGTATCTGAAAACGCTGCACAATCAGTTGTCCGCCATTTTCAATCACGCTGTCCGCTACTATGAACTGCGTTCCAATCCTGCGGCAAAGGTGGGAAATATGGGACGTGAGGAACACAAGGAAATGCTGTTCTGGACAAAGGAAGAATACAAGAAATTCTCTTTTGAGATGATGGACAAGCCTGTTTCCTTTTATGCGTTTGAAATGCTTTACTGGTGCGGTATCCGAGAGGGCGAGCTGTTAGCTTTGACTCCGGCAGATTTCAACTTTGATAAGGAAACAGTCACAATCAATAAATCCTATCAGCGTTTGAAAGGGCAGGATGTGATTACTTCTCCGAAAACGAAAAAGAGCAACCGCACGATTAAAATGCCGAAGTTTCTGTGTGAGGAAATGAAAGAATATCTCGGTATGCTTTACGGATTGAAGAAGAAAGACCGTATCTTTACGGTGACGAAAAGCTATCTTCATCACGAGATGGACAGAGGGGCAAAGGCGGCAGGCGTGAAGCGTATCCGCATTCACGATCTCCGTCACAGCCACATTTCACTCTTGATTGATATGGGCTTTTCTGCGGTGGCGATTGCTGACCGAGTTGGTCACGAAAGTATTGATATTACTTATCAGTACGCACACCTCTTTCCGTCAAAGCAGATTGAGATGGCAGAAAAATTAGATGATTTAGGGAAAGGAGATTTTGAAAATGTCAGCTAAGAACAGAGATAACAAAAATCGTTGGAGGAATATCACAGTAGGGTTTCGAGTATCGCCCGAAGAAAACGAACTCATTAACAGAGCTGTAGCTCTATCAGGATTGCCAAAACAGGAGTATTGTTACCGCCGTTGCTTAAATCAGGATGTGGTGGTACAGGGCAATCCGAGAGTGTATAAGGCGTTGAAAACGGAATTTGCCACAGTCCTTGCGGAACTGAAAAGGATTGAAGCAGGAAAAGGTGTGGATGATGAACTGCTGAGTGTAATAGAACTGATTTCCATTATTCTCGGCGGTTTGAAAGGAGAGGATGCGAATGGAGAATAAAAAAGAAATGACTATTCCAAATGTATCTGCGGCAACAGATGCGGAACAGTCACTTTCCAAATGTACTGACAATAGTATAGTCAATCAGGATACGGATTTCAAGGGGTACGAGCAATCTTTTGAAGAAATGCAAAGGGAAATACTCAGACAGTTAGACCCTTCCTATCTGAAAACAGTATCAATGACAACGCTGTATGATACGGTGTTTGAGGTTCAGACACCACTTATCGACGGTCTGCTCCAAAGGGGAACTTACCTTTTCGTAGGTTCCCCGAAAGTGGGAAAGAGCTTTATGATGGCACAGCTTGCCTATCATATCAGCACAGGCACACCGCTTTGGGAGTATAAGGTGCGTAAGGCAACGGTGCTTTATTTTGCCCTTGAAGATGATTACCCACGTTTGCAGAAGCGATTGTTTCAGATGTTCGGTGCAAAGGAGACAGGCAATCTGTATTTCGCAACGGAATGTAAAACGGTCAATGGCGGACTGGAAGAACAGATAAGAGGGTTTATGAGGGAACACCCAGACACAGGCTTGATTATCATAGACACCTTAAAGCGTGTGCGTGAAGCAGGCGGAGCAGATTACAGCTACGCAAGTGATTATGATGTTGTGGCAAGGCTGAAAGCGTTGGCAGACAGTTACAAGGTTTCAATGCTTATTGTTCATCATACACGCAAACAAAAATCGGAAGATATATTCGATATGATTTCAGGCACGAATGGTCTGATGGGTGCGGCAGACGGTGCATTTGTTCTCAGTAAGGACAAGCGTACTTCCAACAATGCCACACTTGATGTTGCTGGCAGAGACCAGCAGGATATGAAAATCCATCTTGTAAGGGACAGCGAGCGATTGGTGTGGAACTTTGCAAAATCGGAAACGGAGATGTGGAAAGAACCGCCCGAACCTCTGCTTGAGAAGATAGCGGATACGCTCTTTTCGGAAAGTGACAGATGGGAAGGAACTGCTTCGGAACTTTGCGAAAGGCTTGCGGTGGATATAAAGCCGAATGTACTTTCTTTAAGGCTCAGTATCAACGCAAGCAGGCTGTTTCGTGATTACGGTATCCGTTATCAGAACAGCCGCACACACGACGGAAGAAAGGTTTCACTTTGGAAAGAAACCGAGCAGACGGCGTGACAAACGGTGTCAAAGGTGTCAATGTTTTTGAGAGCAGCACGCTGTGAAAAACATTGTCACCATCGTCACACTTTGACACCGGATAAAGTTTAGGGGAGTGTGCAGAGAGTGCCTTTTCAAAGGCGGCTCTTTGGTCTCGCCTGCTGGCTCGGTCGGTTCGCAGGCGTGTGTGCCACCGGCACACGCTCACCCCTCGGAGAGCCTTCGGAGAACGCAAAACCTGTTTACAGGTCGCATTTTTGATGGGTGTACCCGTCAAAAGTGCTTTTGCGTTACTTTTGACAAAAGTAACAAAACCTGAGAATGTTGAAATTTACAGATGGGAGATGAAAAAATGCAGAGAACGATAAGTGCAATGGTCGGTAAAGGCTCGGTCAATCACAATAGCCGAAAGTTCCGAGCAGAAAATGTAGACGGAACTCGTACTCATCTCAATATCGACTACTGCAATGAAAATATAAAGACAGTTTATCACGAATTGTTTGATGAAGCATTGGAAAGATACAATGCCAAGCAGATAAGGTCAGACCGAAAGATAAAAGATTATTATGAAAAAATCCGAAGTTCCAAGCAGGAAAAACCGTTCCACGAAATCATTTTACAGGTGGGCGGTAAGGGAAATATGAACGCCGATACGGAAAACGGAGAACTGGCAAAGCAGATTTTAGATGAATACTATCAGGGTTTTCAGGAGCGAAATCCACAGCTTCGGGTGTTCTCGGCTCATCTGCATATGGATGAAGCTACACCACATCTGCACATAGATTTTGTACCTTTTACCACAGGCAGCAAGCGTGGACTTGATACAAGAGTGTCACTAAAGCAGGCTCTTGCAACGCAAGGTTTTAAGGGCGGCAGTCGTGGCGATACGGAGTGGTCGCAATGGATACAGTCCGAAAAAGAACAGCTTGCGGCGGTGATGGAACGTTATGGGATTGAGTGGGAACATTTAGGCACACACGAAAAACATCTTTCTGTTTTGGATTATAAAAAGCAGGAAAGAGAAAAAGAAGTGGCGGCATTAGGTGCGAAAATCGAGCAGAAACAGATTGAATTTGATGTGTTGTCGGAACGAGTATTGAACTATGATAAGGCAAAAGACGAGCTGTCAAATCTTGAAATAGAGCTTGATACTGCACCGAAATATCAGTTGCCAGAACCAGAGAAATTTATGACTGCAAAGGCATATAAAACCAAAATGGCAGAGCCGGTTGTAAGGAAATTGAAGCAACTTGTCAAAACGGTGCTTGCCCGCTGCTTTGAGGGGTGGGACAACTATCATAGGCTGAATACAGCGAATGCACAGTTATACCGCACCAATCAGCGTTTGGAGAAAGTCAATGAAAGATTGACCGAAGAAAACAAAATCCTAAAAGCAGAAAATAAAGATTACAGCCTGCTCCGTAAGGTTTTTGGTCGCAAACAGATAGATGATTTGTTGGAGCAGGCAAGAACAGTTAAAGGTCGCAAGCGTGATAATACACGATCACGATAGACAAAAATCACAGGAGGAAAAGGAAAATGACAAAGACAATTTTTGAAGAAATGGGCGGAACTTATAGACAGGTGGGTGATTATTTATTGCCGAACATCACAGTACCAGCCGAAGAAGAAATAGAGCCGATTGGTTTATGGGGGAAACGACATGCAAGGCATTTAAAGGAACACTATAAAGTGTTATATATGAACCTGCTGACAAGCGGAAAGCTGCATAGTTATCTTGCAGAAGTCGATAAGCAAGCAGAGGATATGTTTCTTCGACTGGTAAAGGAATATGCCGACAGACAAGATGTGACGGAACAATTAAAGAAAGATAATCCCTACGAATGGATTGGAAGAATGAATAATATTCAGGCTTGTGTGAGGGAAGTTGTAGGAACGGAGTTGATTTACACATAAGCGTTTTACGGTATGGTGCTCCTGCGTTTGCTGGAGTGCTGTGGTTGTGGTTGTAAAGAGGTTGTGAAAGATTGAATTTCGTAATGGTTGGATGTATAATTAGGAAGTGAAAATTTTAATTTGCACTTCCATAAGGTGAAATGTATTGACACAAAAAATACAGTATGATAGT
>OGHH01000059.1_pt1 | contig 108660 bp, 106 predicted proteins | sample 1571471 | NCBI WGS metagenome assembly OGHH01 (sample SAMEA2581936, study PRJEB24529) | metagenome | biome: Human gut stool | place: China | collected 2011
GTACATATGATTATTGCTTCTAAATACAGCTAAACGTGGTCTCTCGGCTGTGCCTGAAAGACGATTACGAACCTTCATGTGTTTCTTCACACGAACATCACTTCTTGACTGCTTTTTAATCATCGTATTTTCACTCCTTTATATTATTTTTTACCGGTCTTACCAACCTTACGTCTGATTACTTCATCAGCATACTTAATACCCTTACCCTTATAAGGCTCCGGAGCTCTCTTTTCTCTGATTTCAGCAGCGTATTGGCCAACCTTTTCCTTGTCGATTCCCTTAACAACCAGTGTGTTAGCGTCCTCAACTACAACTTCGATTCCTTCAGGATCTTCCATCTCTACCGGATGAGAATATCCCAGGGACAGCGTAAGAAGCTTTCCCTTCTTTACAGCTCTGTAACCAACACCGTTAACTTCGAGCTTCTTCTCATATCCCTCTGTTACACCAACAACCATGTTGTTGATCAGAGTTCTTGTAAGACCATGAAGAGATTTCATCTTCTTAAGATCGTTTGGACGGTTAACGATGATCTCGTCTCCCTCTTTCTTGATCTCCATCTCTGCAGGAAGCACTCTCTCAAGTGTTCCCTTTGGTCCCTTTACAGTCACTTTATTATTTTCTGCAATATCAACTGTTACACCAGCCGGTACCGCGATAGGCATTTTTCCGATTCGTGACATGCCGTGCACCTCCATATTCTTGGTTTAATGGGTGGCTGACTATCTGGTATGACTACCAGATAAATGCCAGTACTTCACCGCCAACGTTTTCTTTTCTAGCTTCCTTGTCTGTCATTACACCCTTGTTGGTAGAAATGATAGCAATTCCAAGTCCTCCAAGAACCTTTGGAAGCTCATCTTTGCCAGCATAAACTCTAAGACCCGGCTTAGAAATTCTCTTGAGACCGGTAATAATCTTGTCGTTCTTGTCTGCGCCATATTTTAATGTGATATGAATTGTCTTGATTCCGTCAACTTCATTCACGTCAAACTTCTTGATATAACCCTCTTTGAGAAGGATCTCTGCGATAGAGATCTTCATCTTTGAGCTTGGTACATCTACTGTATCATGCTTTGCAGTGTTCGCATTACGGATTCTTGTAAGCATATCTGCAATTGGATCGCTCGTCATCATCTTGTTTTACCTCCTTACCAGCTTGCTTTCTTCACGCCTGGGATCTGTCCCTTGTATGCTAATTCACGGAAGCAAATTCTGCAGATTCCGTATTTTCTTAAATAAGCATGTGGGCGACCACAAATTCTGCAACGACTATATTCTCTTGTAGAGAACTTTGCCTTACGCTGCTGCTTAACTTTCATAGAAGTCTTAGCCATGAGATTCCCTCCTTACTTCTTGAATGGCATACCGAACTGTGCCAATAATTCACGAGCTTCTTCATCAGTCTCAGCGGTAGTTACAACGATAATGTCCATACCTCTGACCTTGTCAACCTTATCATACTCGATCTCAGGGAAGATCAGCTGCTCCTTAATACCGAGAGCGTAGTTTCCTCTACCATCGAATGCATTCGGGTTAACACCTCTAAAGTCACGAACTCGTGGCAGTGCGAGGTTTACAAGACGATCCAGGAACTCATACATTTTCTCACCACGGAGTGTTACCTTACATCCGATTGGCATTCCCTCACGAATCTTGAAGTTTGCGACAGAATTCTTTGCCTTTGTTGTAACGGCCTTCTGACCTGTGATCTTTTCCAAATCAGCAATTGCAGAATCCAAAATCTTGGAGTTCTCTTTTGCTTCGCCGACACCCATATTTACTACGATCTTCTCGAGCTTAGGTACCTGCATTATATTCTGATAACCAAATTTCTTGGTCATTGCATCAACGATTTCGTTGTTATACATTTCTTTTAAACGAGCCACGTTAGATTGCCTCCTTTCCAGTTATTAGTCGATTACTTCACCTGTTGCTTTTGCGTAGCGGACCTTCTTGCCATCCTCTACCTTAAAGCCAACACGGGAAACCTTTCCCTTGCTCACATACATTACGTTTGAAATATCCAGAGGAGCTGACTTCTGAACGATGCCGCCCTGAGGATTTGCCTGATTTGGTTTTGTATGCTTTGTTACCTGGTTGATTCCCTCGATAATAACCTTGCCATCCTTAACGGATGTTACTTTGCCCTCACGGCCTTTATCTTTACCGGCGATTACTTTTACGGTATCGCCTTTTTTAATCTTACTTGTTGCCATTGTCGATACCCTCCTTATAATACTTCCGGTGCTAATGAAACAATTTTCATGAACTGCTTATCTCTCAACTCTCTTGCGACTGGTCCAAAGATACGTGTACCTCTTGGTGTCTTGTCGTCACGGATGATAACGGCTGCATTCTCATCAAACTTGATGTAAGATCCATCAGGACGACGAGTGCTGTTTACTGTACGAACTACAACAGCCTTAACGACATCACCCTTCTTTACAACACCGCCTGGTGTTGCATCTTTTACAGAAGCAACGATGACGTCACCGATACTTGCATATCTTCTGGTTGAACCACCCATAACTCTGATACAAAGAAGCTCTTTAGCACCTGTATTATCAGCTACTTTCAGTCTTGATTCCTGCTGTATCATAATTACCTCCATATTCTGCCGTCTAATACCCGGCTCACAATTATTTTGCTTTCTCGATAACCTCTACCAGTCTCCATCTCTTGTCCTTAGACAAAGGTCTGGTCTCCATTACTCTTACTCTGTCACCGATCTTGCATGTATTCTCCTCATCATGAGCTTTCAGCTTACGAGTTCTCTTGATGATCTTGTTATAAAGTGGATGCTTAACGTTATCAACTACTGCAACAACGATTGTCTTATCCATCTTATCACTTACTACTTTACCTACACGAGTCTTTCTAAGATTTCTCTCCACGATCGTGTCCTCCTTTCCATAGGGCTTCTATCAAATGAATTAGTTCTGGGATGCGAGCACTGTCTGAATTCTTGCGATATTCTTCTTGACTTCCTTAATACGGCTCGTATTGTCCAGCTGATTTGTTGCATTCTGGAACTTCAGATTGAAAAGTTCTTTCTTCGCAGCAACTAAATCTTCATTTAATTCTGTAACGGACTTACTCCTCAACTCTTCCATAAACTGCTTACTCTTCACTGCCCGCACCTCCTTCTAAGTCTGCACGAGATACGACCTTACATTTAACAGGCAACTTGTGAGTTGCAAGACGTAAAGCCTCTCTTGCTACCTCTTCTGATACACCTGAAATCTCGAACATTACACGACCAGGTTTTACAACAGCTACCCAGTACTCCAGCGCACCTTTACCTTTACCCATTCGAGTCTCGGCAGGAGTCTTTGTTACTGGCTTGTCAGGGAAAATCTTGATCCAAACTTTACCACCACGCTTAATATAACGTGTCATCGCAATACGGGCTGCCTCAATCTGGTTGGATTTGATCCATGCCGGCTCTAAAGCCACGATACCAAAATCACCATTTGTGATCTTGTTTCCTCTGAGCGCTTTTCCTGTCATTCTACCGCGGAACTGCTTGCGATGTTTTACTCTCTTTGGCATTAACATTATTTATCGCTCCCTTCCTTTTTGTTATTCTTGGTTGGAAGAACTTCACCATGGTAAACCCATACCTTAACACCAACCTTACCATAAGTTGTGTCAGCCTCAGCGAAGCCATAATCAATATCTGCACGAAGTGTCTGAAGAGGAATTGTTCCCTCGCTGTAGAACTCTGTACGAGCCATATCAGCACCGCCCAGACGTCCGGAGCAAGATGCCTTCACACCCTTTGCGCCTGTCTTCATCGTTCTGCCCATTGCAGACTTCATTGCACGACGGAAGGAGATACGATTCTCAAGCTGCTGCGCAATATTCTCTGCTACTAACTGCGCATGGCTGTCCGGATTCTTGATGTCCATGATCTTGATATCCAATGCAACCTTGCGATCTAAAACCTTTAATAACTCTTTCTTCAGGTTCTCAATCTCAGCACCGCCCTTACCGATTACGAATCCAGGCTTTGCTGTGTGAATGATAACTCTTACTTTATCTGTCGGTCTCTCAATCTCAATCTTTGAAATACCAGCGCTGTATAATTTCTTCTTTACAAATTCTCTGATCTTGTAGTCCTCTACAAGATAGTCTGCAAATTTGTCCTCTGCAAACCAATTGGAATCCCAGTCACTGATAACACCGACTCTTAAACCATGAGGATTAACCTTCTGTCCCATTTTAATCTCCTTTCACAGATCAAAAATTCTGATCTGAAGCAAACTTATGATTAGCGCTCGTTGAGAACGATCGTGATGTGGCTCATTCTCTTCTCAATACGGTATGCTCTACCCTGCGCTCTTGGTTTGATTCTCTTCATTGTCGGTCCTTTATTTGCATAACACTCTTCAATGTACAAATTCTCAGGATTCATACCATTGTTGTTCTCAGCATTTGCAACTGCAGACTGTAATAACTTTAAGATAATGCTGGACGCATATCTTGGATTATATGTCAAAATACCGATTGCTGTCTCTACATCTTTGCCTCTGATGGCATCTAACACATAACAAGCCTTCTGAACTGAAACTCTTGCATAAGATAACTTAGCTGAAGGTCTGGTGTCTTTCTGGTTCTCATTTCTCTCTCTCTTAATCTGAGATCTATGCCCCTTAGCCATTTGTGAAGCCTCCTTTCGATTCTCTGTTGATTTATCTCTCCGCTGTCATCAATGACTAACGGCCCTTCTTCTCGTCCTTACCGTGACCTCTGTAGGTTCTGGTAGCTACGAACTCGCCGAGCTTGTGTCCTACCATATCCTCAGTTACATATACAGGTACATGCTTTCTACCGTCATGTACAGCAAATGTTAAACCTACGAATGATGGGAAAATAGTGGAACGACGAGACCATGTTTTGATCACTGCCTTATCACCGGATGCGACTGCAGCGTCTACCTTCTTTAAAAGGCTTGCATCAGCGAAAGGTCCTTTTTTTAATGAACGTGCCATTGTATCCTCCATTCTGCCTTAACGGCTAATCCAATCTTCAAATAGACTGCTCCGGCTGATTATTTAGCCAAAGCCTTTCCGTCTCTTCTTCTTACGATCAGTTTATTTGACTTATTGTTCTTCTTACGTGTCTTTAAGCCAAGTGCAGGCTTGCCCCAAGGAGTACATGGACCCGGACGGCCGATACCTGTCTTACCTTCACCACCACCGTGTGGATGGTCGTTAGGGTTCATAACGGAACCACGAACAGTAGGTCTGATACCCATATGACGCTTACGTCCTGCCTTACCGATATTTACAAGTGCATGCTCACCGTTTCCTACTACACCGATTGTTGCACGGCATACGATAGGAACCATTCTCATCTCACCAGAAGGAAGACGAAGTGTTGCATACTTACCTTCCTTAGCCATCAGCTGTGCGCTGTTACCAGCGGAACGAACAAGCTGACCACCTTTTCCAGGATAAAGCTCAATGTTGTGAACCTGAGAACCTACTGGAATGTTCTGAAGTGGAAGTGCGTTTCCTACTGCGATCTCTGCCTCAGGACCGTTCATGATCTTCTGACCAACCTTCAGTCCCTCCGGAGCGAGGATATATGCTTTCTGACCATCTGCATAGCTGATCAGTGCGATATTTGCTGTTCTGTTTGGATCGTACTCAATTGTCTTAACAGTAGCTGGAATACCATCCTTATTTCTCTTGAAATCGATAATTCTGTATTTTCTTCTTGATCCGCCACCACGATGTCTTACAGTGATCTTACCCTGTGAGTTACGTCCGGCGTTCTTCTTTAAAGACACAGTCAATGACTTCTCAGGAGTTGTAGCTGTGATCTCAGCACGATCCATTGTTGTCATATGTCTTCTGGAAGGTGTATATGGGTTAAATGTTTTAATTCCCATGACATTTTCTCCTTTCAAATACTTATATTTGATCCGCCCGATAGGTTTTCCAGGCGATTTAGGTCTTACTCAGATCTTACAGTCCTTCAAAAATCTCGATATCCTTGCTGTCCTCTGTAAGCTGTACAATCGCTTTCTTATACTTAGCTGTCTTTCCCTGAGTTCTTCCACGGCGACGAGTCTTACCGTCACAGTTCATTGTGTTTACCTTTGAAACCTTTGTACCGTCGAAAAGCTTCTCAACAGCTTCCTTAACCTGGCTCTTTGTAGCATCAGGATGAACAGCGAATGTGTACTTTTTCTCTTCCATAGATGCCATAGACTTCTCAGTCACGATTGGCTTCTGGATAACATCATAATATTTCAAATCTGCCATTATGCGTACACCTCCTCAATCTTTGCTACAGCACTCTTTGTGATGATGATCGTATCATACTTCAGAATGTCGTATACGTTGATTGCGTTAGAGTAAACTGTTCTGACACCGGCGATGTTTCTTGCAGAAACCTCTACGTTGTCATTATCCTCACCGTCAAGAACAACGAGTGCTTTGTTTACCTTTAATGCATCAAGAACACCTACCATTTTCTTTGTCTTGATCTCATCAAACTTTAAAGAATCCATTACGAAGAATTTCTCCTCGTTTACCTTTGTTGTCAGTGCAGACTTAATTGCACCGGCTTTCTCTTTCTTATTCATCTTGAATGAATAATCTCTCGGTGTTGGAGCAAATACAACTCCACCGCCTGTCCACTGTGGAGATCTTGTGGAACCCTGTCTTGCATGACCTGTTCCCTTCTGTCTCCATGGCTTTCTTCCGCCACCGCTTACCTCAGAACGTGTCTTAGCTTTCTGGGTACCCTGACGTTTATTTGCAAGCTGTAATACAACAGCCATATGCATCAAATGCTCATTTACATCAACAGCGAATACGCTATCGTTAAGATCAAGCTTTCCAACTTCGCTGCCTTCCATATTATAAACAGATACGTTAGCCATCTGTGTGTTCCTCCTTTCCAAAAGAATTATTTAGCAGTTTTAACGCTTTCCTTGATGGTCACAACAGATTTCTTTGGTCCAGGAACAGCTCCCTTAACCAGGATCAGATTCTGCTCTGCGTCTACGCGAACGATTTCAAGGTTCTGGATCGTTCTCTTTACGCCACCCATCTGACCAGGCATCTTCTTACCCTTGAATACACGGCTAGGATCAGAACAAGCACCATTGGAACCTGCGTGTCTGTGGAACTTAGAACCATGACCCATAGGTCCTCTGTGAAGACCATGTCTCTTGATCGCACCCTGGAAACCTTTTCCCTTTGTAGTGCCGCTTGCGTCGATCTTGTCTCCGGCTTCAAAAATGTCAGCCTTGATCTCCTGACCAAGTGTGTACTCCTCAGCGTTCTCAAACTTAAACTCTTTCAGATATCTTTTTCCGGATACTCCAGCCTTTGCGAAGTGTCCCTGAAGAGGCTTGTTTACGCCATGACTTCTCTTTACTTCCTTCTTACCTGTAGAATCCTTGCTGATAACCTTATCCTTCTTATCAACATATCCTACCTGTACTGCACTGTACCCATCATTTTCAACTGTCTTTACCTGTGTTACGAAGCAAGGACCTGCCTGAAGTACAGTTACCGGAGTTAATACTCCGTTCTCGTTGAAGATCTGTGTCATACCGACCTTCGTTGCTAAAATAGCTTTCTTCATAATGTTGCACCTCCTGTTAATCTACAGCGGAATACGATTGGCGCACGCAGTTTTTACTGCCGGTTGGAATCGTATTCATCCTAGACGGTCTATAATGTGCAAGTTTGATTCAAAAAACTTCGTTTATATAAACCCTAAGGACTTTCTCTTTAAAATCTTACTTTTCCTTCATCTTGAGCTGTACAGCTACACCGGAAGGAATCTCCATCTTTGTTAATGCTTCGATGGTCTTCTGTGTTGGAGCGATAACATCAATCAGTCTCTTGTGAGTTCTCTGCTCAAACTGCTCTCTGGAATCTTTGTACTTGTGAACCGCACGAAGAATTGTAACTACTTCCTTCTTTGTAGGAAGAGGTACCGGACCGCTTACATTAGCGCCAGTCTTCTTTGCTGTCTCAATAATCTTCCCAGCAGCATGATCAATCTGATTGTGGTCATACGCCTTCAGTGTAATTCTCATTACGTTAGCCATAAAAAAAGCCGCCTCCTTTTCGCACTTTTGCGAGCAAACTGATCTGATTGGCATCGAATCATGCTCGTTGTAATAGCGCAACAAGTGGTGACTGTACACTTATCCGGGTGTGTCCTGTTGAATCACATCGGGTAACGCAGGACATCCCTTCTGTCTCTATCTGCTTTCGCAGAATGTTAAATTGGTACAGTGACTTGTCGCCAGTTTCCTAACTTGACATTCGCTCCACGGAAAACCTGTCATTCGTTACCAGATGACAGCAACCTCACGCTTCACAGCTATCAATGTCACAGCATTTGCTATTGTAGCAAGATTTTACAGGCTTTTCAAGGACTTTTTTTATTTTTTTTGTATTTTTTACTTTTTCTACGTTTTGCACAAAAAATGCCGTCACCGGAAACTTTTGTTGTGAAAATGCACAACTTCGTTTCAGATGACAGCATCCCTGTTCTTTATAATCGGTCAAACTTTCCGGCTTCACCGGTCAGCTTTTCTGCAATCTCTTTGTTTTCCTGCATCTGGCTTGCAATCTCTCCCATACCCTGTACCAGTTCTGTAGTATTAGTTGCCGCAGAGCTTACGCCCTTGGCACTTTCGTCCACCGCAGCACTGATCCCCTGGATGGCTCTTGTGATATTGTCCACCAGGATCTGCACCTCGTCTGCCATCTGATGAAAACGAGTAACAATCTCATCTACATGAACAGCATCTTTTTTGTACTGGGCACCGGAATCCACAAACCCATCATAATCTGTAGAGATATCTTCCATTACATAGGAAGCAATTGTTCTGGACTGCTCTGTCAATTCCTCTACAGCACCTACAACAACCTGATTGATATTCTGGATATTATTGGCTGCTTTCCGGCTCTCTGCTGCAAGATTACTGATCTCATCCGCAACAACAGCAAAGCCTTTTCCGGCCTCCCCTGCTCTCGCCGCCTCGATCGCAGCATTCAGTGCCAGCAGATTGGTCTGGCTGGATATGCTCAGAATTTCATCGGTCAGCTCATTGACAGTCGCAACACTCTTACTCCCTTCAATTGCCTCCTCCAGCTTTTTGATAATGCCATTTACCACAACGCTGGTGTTTTTCTTGGTTTCCACCGCAGTGGATTCCAGCTTCTCCGCACGCTCCCGCATATTTCCGGCGTAATCCAGCAGTTCCTTGGAAGCATCTGCCAGCTCAACGATATTTCCATTGACTTCTGTAGCATTATCACTGATATTGGACACAGTCGAAGAAATCTCCTGCATAGACGCTGACAACTGTTCCATCAAAGCAGAAATGTCTGCAGAACTGTCATTGGCTGTAGTCACATGCTCCGACACATTGCCTACGATCTCCTCCAGACTATTTGCACTGGTGGTAATCTCCTTCATAATACTCTGCAGAGTTTCCAGGAACACATTGATCCCTGTAGCAATCTTACCCATCTCATCCCTGCTGTCCACAGATATTCTCTCAGTCAGATCACCATGTCCTGACTGTACATCATCAATGACCTTGGACAGCTTACTGTCAATCCTCCCAAGAGGAAGACTGATGCTTCGGTGGCTGATCGTAACACCCAGCACATCCACAAAAACGCCACTGATCAAAATGATTACAACCATAAATATAGAAGAGTTATATTTGATCTTCTGCTTTGAAATGGCTGACTCCATTCCCTCCTTGTTGCTCTTAACCATATCACTGATCTCGTCAGAGATGGTCTTGCCCAATGTGCTCAGAGTACCATTGGCCAGATTTTCCGCTTCCTCATTACGATTCTTCTCGCTCAGACGGATTGCCTGCTCAAAGTTTGTAAGGTATTCCTCGTAGTCACTTTCAAACTGCTGGAACTGTTCCTTCTCTTTCTCACTCTGCATCATCTCTTCATACTCAATATTAGCACCCTGTATATCGCTGCGCAGGGAGCTTGCCTCCGTCGCCAATTCTTCTGTGGAAGCTTTTTCCTCTGCCAGACAATGAGCATAAACTACCCGGTGAAGAGACTGGAAATTCTCGGCAATCTCTCCCAGCTTACTGATATTCTGCGCATATCGTTCTGAGATCATCTGGCTGGCACGAAGCATCCCCTTCAGCTGACCAATGCAGAGAATACTGCACAGGAAAAGCATGACCCCAAGCATAGTAATGGGCAGCATAACTTTCCACTTCACAGAATTCTTATCTATTTTAACAGATCCTTTTTTCGGTACCGAAAGCTTCAGCTTCGGCATTTTCATTTTCGGTAAGTTTGGTTTTAATTTTTTCATTTTCATTTCGGTATCCTCCACTTTTCTTTTGTCGAAAACGGAGACAGGCACTCCCGTCTCCGTTCCATGGTGTATATTGTGAATTCACCTTCCCCGTATTATAACGGCATACGCCGTTTTCGATCTGCCTCCCTGCCCCCTGAAAACCAGGAAGCCTTCCGTCAGACCTCCGTGCTGTCAGTCTCGTCTTCCTCCAGCACAGTTTCATACTTCTCCAAAATTATATTTTGGATCATCTCCCTGGTCTCCGAATTGATCGGATGGGCTATGTCACGATATTCTCCATCTCCTGCGCGTCTGCTCGGCATTGCAATAAAAAGTCCCTTCTCTCCTTCAATCACCTTAATATCGTGAACAACAAACTCTCCATCAAGGGTAATCGAAACGATTGCTTTCATTTTACCTTCTTTTGCAATTTTGCGGATACGCACATCTGTTATCTGCATGTTGGAAACCTCCTTTGATTCCAGACAATATTGTTATCAAATAAGAAGAAACTCTCCTGTATTCATTCTGCGCCCGACATCAAAGTGCATAACGCTCGTTTTTCTCGATCACAATACGAATCTGTCCATTTTCGCCAATATACTCTGTATTTGCACGGATTGTATCTCTGCTTTCTACGATACAATTCTCAATGTGTGTATTGTCGCCAATATAAACATCATTCAAAATGATCGAATTCTTAATGACACAATTATTTCCAACGTATACTTCTTTGAACAAAATAGAATCCTCTACCTGTCCATTGATGATACATCCACTGGATACAAGACTGTTTCTCACATCAGAACCTGCATTATATTTTGCAGGCGGAAGATCCTGCACCTTAGAATATACATCCGGATACTGCTTAAAGAAGTAATCGCGGATCTCCGGTTTCAGAAAATCCATATTGGTGCGGAAGTAAGATTCCACAGAGGAAATATTACTCCAATATGTATCCAGCTTGTATGCATAAATCTTTTTGATGTCCTTGTAACGGATCAGGATATCCTTAACGAAATCATATCTTTCCTCCTGATCAGCCTTCTCGATCAGCTCGATCAGCAGACGGCGGCGTACAATATAAATACCCGCAGATACCTGCTGTCCCTTTGCCTGGATCGGCTTCTCCTCAAAGCTTGTGATACGCCCGTCCATATCGGTAGAAATAACGCCGAAACGACTCGGATCATCCTTCTCATTCATATCTGTTGTTACTACGGTAAAATCCGCTTTCTTGGCAATGTGATACTCAAGGACCTTATTGTAGTCCATCTTGTACACGCCATCTCCGGATGCGATAACAACATACGGCTCGTGGCTGCTCTTCAGAAATCCGATATTCTGTGCGATTGCATCTGCAGTACCCCGGTACCAGTAACTGTTGTCCGGTGTCGTGGTAGGAGTGAATACATATAAGCCCCCCTGTTTTCTACCAAAATCCCACCATTTTGAAGAATTCAAATGCTCATTCAGCGACTTTGCATTATATTGTGTAAATACAGCCACCTTCTGGATATGCGAATTCGTCATGTTACTCAATGTAAAGTCAATGCTTCGGAAGCTGCCGGCTATTGGCATAGCTGCAATTGCTCTCTTGTTGGAAAGCTCTTTCATCCGGCTGCTATTACCACCAGCTAATACAATACCTATCGCTCTCATTCTCTGTCACCTACCTTAATCAATGTCTCACCGCCGTCCAAAAGACCATTCGGATAATCTGCCGGCTCTGTGATGCCGGAAATTGCTGTGTTCTTTCCAATCTTAACGCCGTCCGGAATCACAGAATCCTCTCCGATGGTTACCAGACCAAACGCATAAACACTCGGTTTTACTTTGTTTTCCTTCTCTTCACCGATACCCAGCTCGCAGTTCTTACCAACAGTAACTCCCTCTGCAATGATAGACTTGTCAACCGTTGTCCCGGCACCGATCGTCGTAGAGCTCATAATGATGGAATCCCTCACTACCGCTCCTTTTTCGATCGTAACACCACAGCCGATCACAGAATTATGTACCTCGCCGTAAATCTCACATCCTTCGCCAATAATCGCCTTATCCACAACGGCATCCTTTGCGATATACTGCGGAGGAATACGATCACTCTTGGTATAGATCTTCCAGAACTCCTCATAAAGGTTGAATACAGGAATCAGATCGATCAGTTCCATGTTGGACTCCCAATAAGAACCAAGGGTTCCTACATCCTTCCAGTATCCATTGTACTCATATGCAAAAATACGCTTGCCCTGCTCGTGGCAGTACGGAATAATATGTTTACCAAAGTCACATGCCGGCTGATCCTTCAGCTTCAGCAACGCCTCGCGAAGTACAGGCCATGAGAAAATGTAAATACCCATAGACGCAAGATTGCTGCGTGGATGCTCCGGTTTCTCCTCAAACTCCTGGATCTTTTTATGCTCATCCGTAATAACCACACCAAAACGGCTTGCCTCTTCCAGCGGAACAGGAATTGTCGCTAACGTAACATCTGCATTGTTGGCTTTATGGAAGTCGAGCATAACCTCGTAATCCATCTTGTAAATATGATCTCCACCCAAAATAAGTACATAATCAGGATTATACTGCTCCATATATCGCAAGTTCTGATATATTGCATTGGCAGTTCCTGTGTACCACTCACTGCTGGTACTTTTCTCATACGGCGGCAGGATGGAAACACCGCCGACATTTCTGTCCAGATCCCACGGAATACCAATTCCAATGTGAGTGTTCAGACGCAACGGCTGATACTGAGTCAGAACTCCAACTGTATCTACCCCCGAATTAATACAGTTACTTAATGGAAAATCAATTATACGATACTTACCACCAAATGAAACTGCAGGCTTTGCAACATCTGCTGTGAGTACTCCAAGACGAGAGCCCTGACCACCTGCCAGTAACATTGCAATCATTTCTTTCTTTATCACGATATCACCCCTTGTTGTTCAGAATAATTGTATTATAACACACTTTTCATAAATTGGGAATAAATTTGACAAATAATTTGAAAATATTTTCTATTTTTTAGATATTTTGACTAATTTTTACCGGATTATTACATTTCACCTCCTTTTTCAAGCAAAAAAATGCACAACGTCTCCGGGCATTTTCATAGAATACAGAACAAACCTTTTTTCGCTTTCCCCCACAGAAATATCCAATAAAGGAATTGTAATTTTCCCCTTATTCGTTATAATAATGTAAGAACATTACATATTATATATAGAAGAAAGGCGTGGTTTTTATTATGTATCAGATTGACTTTAACCATCCGGCAAATGTATATTTCATCGGAATCGGCGGTATCAGCATGAGCGGATTTGCCCAGCTTCTGCACGATTACGGTTTTCAGGTACATGGCTCCGATGCCCACGAAAGCAAGATCACTGACCACCTGGAGTCACTTGGTATCCATATAATATATGGCCAGTCCAAAGAAAATATTACCGGGGATATCGACTTTGTTGTATATACGGCAGCCATCCATCCGGACAATCCCGAATTTAAAGCAGCAAAAGAACTGGGACTTCCAATGATGGAACGTGCCGAAATGGTAGGACAGGTAATGAAAAATTACCAGAATGCCATTGCAATTTCCGGTACACATGGCAAGACAACGACTACCTCCATGGTATCCCATATCTTTCTGGAAGCGCAGAAGGACCCAACCATCTCCGTTGGCGGCATCCTGAAAGCGATTGACGGAAATATCCGCGTAGGTCATTCCCAGGATTTTATTACTGAGGCCTGCGAATACACCAACAGTTTCCTGAAGTTCCACCCAACAGCCGGGATTATCCTGAATATTGATGCGGATCATCTGGATTTCTTCAAAGATATCAACGATATCCGTCATTCCTTCCGTCGTTTTGCCGAGCTTATCCCGGAGCATGGGGTTCTTATTGTAAATGGCGAGATTCCGGATCTGGCCGAGATCACAGAAGGTCTTGCCTGTCAGGTGATCACATTTGGTCTCACAAGTGACTGTGATTATTTTGCCGATAATATTTCCTTTGATGAGCACGGTTATGGACACTTTGACCTGATCCGCAACGGAATCAGAGAGACTCCCATCGACCTTCATGTCATCGGCCGTCACAATGTAGCCAATGCACTGTCTGCCATTGCACTGGCACAGTATTATCATATAGATATGGATTCCATCAGACAGGGGCTTCTTGCCTTTGAAGGAACAGAGCGTCGTTTTGAGTTGAAGGGTTCTTTCAACGGGGTAACTGTGGTGGACGATTATGCACATCATCCGACAGAGATCACAGCGACGCTGACTGCGGCAGAGAAATTTCCTCACAAGCATCTGTGGTGTGTATTCCAGCCACATACTTATTCCCGTACCCGCGCCCTTTTAAAAGAGTTTGCACAGGCTCTGTCCCAGGCAGAGAATATTGTTCTGGCTGATATCTATGCCGCCAGAGAGGATGATCCGGGAGATATTTCTTCCCGCACCCTGCAGGAAGAGATCAAAAAACTCGGAAAGGATGCCTATTATTTTCCATCTTTTGAGGAGATCGAAAAATTTTTATCAGAAAAATGTATCAACGGTGACCTGTTGATAACTATGGGTGCCGGAAATGTTGTATCTATCGGAGAAGATCTGATCAAAAAATAAGTTATCCACATTATCCACAATTTTTTGTCAAAAACTGTCGACAAATATTGTGGATAATTTTTGTTTATAAAACCCAGGAATTCACAGGGATTTCATGAATTCCGTCCACATTATTCACATTATCCACAATTAAAAATCCACAGAAACCCACTGTTTATCGGTGTTTGCAAGTTTTTTTCTTTGTGTTATTATAGGATACAGACTTGAGATATAAAGCAGTTTTCTTATAATGATTACTTAAAATAACTGCTGGGAACGGAGGATTTACATGGATAATATACTGCTGTGCTCCAATCATATACCATTGGTCACATCAATTCACAATACATTTATCGAGAAATATATGCTTCATGCAAACGGAAGTTATGTAAAAGTGTATCTGTACCTTTCCAAATGCATCCAGGCGGGCGAGGAAGATCTCTCCATCTCCTCACTGGCTGATCAGATGGAAAATACGGAGAAGGACGTGATCCGCGCATTGAATTACTGGGAGAAGCAGGGATTAATGAGGCTTACCAGAGGCGAGGACGGAGAGGAGATTCTCGGCATTGACGTTTTGAACCCTGATGAAACCCTATCCGCCCAGGAAGAATCCCGCTCCTTTGCTGATCTTTCCGCTGGGAACGGAGATACAACCGGCACATCTGCCAAAAGATCCTCTTCCAATAAAGATACACACTCTTCATTGGAGGGAGCTGCGTCGGACAGCCACTCTGCCACAGACGCCAGCACTGACAATGACGCAAAAGCTTCCGAGCAAAAACCGGAGCATTCAAAGACTACTGCGGCATCAAAGGCACAGACAGCTTCACCTTCTATCTCTACAGTGGAAGCCAGGCCGAAAAGCAGCCATAAAACGATTCAGGTAACGACGGAGCAGATGAACCGTCTCGCTGAAAATGATGACTTCTGCTGGACCTCCAATGTGGTAGAGAGCTATCTGGGGCGGCCGGTCAAGCCGAAGGAGTTACAGCTTATTACATATTTATACGATACACTTCACTTTTCTTCCGAGTTGATCCTGCATCTGTATGAGTACTGCATTTCGCTCGGCAAGACAAGCACCAGCTATATCGAGAAAGTGGCGATCGCATGGGATGAAAAACAGGTAAAAACACCTGATGATGCACAAAATGCAACAATCGAGTACAACACCACCTATAATGCTGTTTCCAAAGCAATGGCACTGGGGCGCCCTCTGGCTGCCATAGAAAAGGATTTTGTTGACCGCTGGCAGAATCAGTGGAGCATGGACCTGAGTGTTATTCTTGAAGCCTGTAACCGCACATTATTGAAACTGCAGCATGGCGATTTCAAATATGCAGAGGCCATTGTAGAGCGCTGGCACCGATCCGGCGTACATACACTGGCAGATATCCAGAAAGCAGATGAGGCCTTTGCCAATGAAAAAGCGATGGAAAGAGCCGCCAAGCGCAACGGCAGCGATTCCGGAACAGTTCAGCATAAGCGTTCCCAGGCAGAAACCGCCGCTTTGGAAAGACAACTGTTACAGGTTTAATATTTGAAATTTAGAATTACATTTTCGCACAGGAAAGGACAAGATATCATGGGGATTTCAGCAAACCAATACGGAAGTATCATGGATCAGTATGACAGAACACGGATGAAAAACCAGCGTATCCTGGATCAGCGTACAGAAGCTCTTCATAAGGAAATTCCCGAACTAGAGGAGCTTCAGGGACAGATCATACAGCTTTCTTTCCAGCAGGCCCGTAATGAACTGCTGCAGCCGGAGCAGGCACAATCTACCGCTGCCCGGTACGCCCGGCATATGCAGGCTCTGTTTGAGAAAAAACAGGCTCTTTTGGAAGAACACGGGTATCCCAAAGATTACCTGTCCCCTGTTTACACCTGTCCTGATTGCCATGATACCGGATATATCGACGGAAGACCATGCCATTGCCTGACGAAGGCACAGGCCGATTTTCTCTATGCCAACGCAAACCTCAGCGACATCCTTTTAGAAGAAAATTTTGATACTTTTGACAGTGAATACTACGACGATACCACTGTTAATGATAATCTTTCTCTAACTCCAAAGGAAAATATCAATAAATTAAAGGATATTTGTCTGGATTTCATTAAACACTTTGATGACGCCTATGATAATCTCATATTTTACGGACCTACCGGCGTCGGAAAAACATTTCTGACCCACTGCATTGCCAAAGAGCTTCTCGACACGGGTCACACGGTCGTTTACTTGACTTCTTTACAGCTATTTGATATTTTAGAGAAAGGCAGGTTTGGCAAAGACGAGGAAAGTGAACAAATCCGCACCAAAACAGATTATCTGATCCATAGTGATCTGCTCATTATTGATGATCTTGGTACTGAACTCACAAACAGCTTTACAATCTCTGAGCTGTACCATTTCATTGAGGAAAGGCATCTACAGCAGAAATCAACGATCCTTTCCACCAATCTGACATTTCAGGAATTGTTAAACCGGTACGGCGAGCGCATTTTCTCCCGTTTCACCGGCTACTATCACTTCTGTATGATCATCGGAGATGATATCCGCCCTCTCAAGAAGCTGCGGGCACACACTCCGAAAAATATATCTTAATGATCCCCGTCTGACAAGGTATCAGGCAATCCGGACGGTATCATTAAACCCCAATATCATAAATTCACACATGTAAGAATGGAGGATTTCATAACATGAAACGACACGACAAACTGGCAGAAACAATACCTGTGGGTAATCTGGGAATTTTAGCATTGGAAAGCAGCAGGGAAATGGGAAACCGCGTCAACGACTACATTGTAGAATGGCGTCAGGAGCGTTCCCGAATGGAAGCACCGGCTTCTTCCATTGCTGATTACAGCAAGGATTCTTATCTGATCGACTGCGCCTGCCCACGTTTCGGTTCCGGCGAAGCAAAGGGACTGATCCGTGAATCTGTTCGAGGCGATGACCTCTTTTTATTGGTTGATGTCTGCAACTACAGCCTGACCTATAAGGTATGCGGGCAGGTAAATCATATGTCCCCGGACGATCATTATCAGGATCTGAAGCGTCTGATCGCTGCTGTAGGCGGCAAAGCAAGACGTATCACTGTCATTATGCCGTTTTTGTATGAAAGCCGTCAGCACCGTCGTTCCAGCAGAGAATCCCTCGACTGTGCCCTTGCATTACAGGAGCTTACACAGATGGGCGTGGAAAGTATCATTACATTTGATGCACATGATCCGCGGGTACAGAACGCAATCCCTCTCAAGAGCTTCGAGACCGTTCAGCCAACCTACCAGTTTATCAAGGCGCTGTTAAAGAATGTACCGGACATTAAGATTGATGCACAGAATCTGATGGTTATCAGTCCGGATGAGGGCGCTCTGGGAAGAGCCGTTTACTATGCCAATGTCCTCGGCATTGATGTGGGAATGTTTTACAAACGTCGTGACTATAGCCGTATTGTGGACGGACGCAATCCGATCATCGCACACGAGTTCCTGGGTGCCGATCTGGAGGGCAAGGATGTGATCATCACAGATGATATGATCTCCTCCGGCGAGAGTATGATCGATGTAGCCACAGAGTTAAAGCGCCGGAAAGCAAACCGTATTTTTGTTGCCGCTACGTTCGGTCTTTTCACCAATGGAATGGACAAGTTTGATGAAGCAGTCGAAAAGGGACTGATCTATCGTGTTATGACAACAAACCTTGTATATCAGCCACAGGAGCTTCTTTCCAGAGATTATTATATCTCCGTAGATATGAGCAAATATGTAGCTCTGCTGATCGATACATTAAATCACGATCAGTCCATCAGCGATCTCCTGAATCCGACAGAGAGAATTCAGAACATTCTGGTAAAATACGGCCAAAGATAATGACCTGCTAATTGTAAACATAGTTTTTTCGGCGTTTTTGGAAAGTTCATAGTTTTTTTAGAAATTAAACAATTTTACATCACATCTGCTTTCTATAATGAATTCATAAACATAAATAAGCCGACTGACTAATGTTTGTTATAGATTCTTTTTCATTTTTTTCATTTTCGGTCATGAGGCAGCTCCCTCTGCCTTGTGACCACTCCTTTTCGCGTAAAATAAATTTATCTATGCTGCAACATTTCTGTGATATAATGGCACATATAAACAGACAACGAAGTCAATATATAAACGAATAAGGTATCAGACAGAATTATTTTCAAGGAGGTGATCGTCATGATGACAGGATTGACATTAAGCGCAGTATGCATTATTGGACTTGTAGTAATTGTAGGGGGCATTATCATCGGGTTCCATTTCTGGGATAAGGATTGATATACCATCAAAGCATTCCCCTTCTTATGTATATTCAATATGTAAAACAAAAAGTGTTACAGACCCCGCATTTTAGCAGTCTGTAACACTTTATATGTCATTTCACAATTATCCCGGCCATTCTCCAATACCATTATCAGATTGCTCCAAACATTTCCAGACACTCCCGGTTGGTTCCCCGGAAAATATCACGCCGGTCCGCAAACATCCGGCAAAGCTTCTCCAAACGATCCCAGTTATCTTTCACATAATACTCATAGCTGTGTCCCCAGATATAAAACAACTGCTGCTCTCCCTGTGCCGGTTCGCTTTCCAGAAATTGCTGCGCCAGCTCGAAAAGCTGCTCATCATCATGATGACAGGTCGCCTTTAACAGGATTGGATTCTCCGGTACCGCAAAACCATGTGTCGCTTCCACGGTACGACCGTATTTTATTCCATGACGCTGCAGATAATCTACTGCTGCCTGATCATAGGCACCATAGGCATACGCCATGCCTACCGGTTTCTGTCCATAGATCCGGGTAATATTATCAATATCTGTCAAAAATTCCTGATCCATCTCCTCCTCGGTCATATCCACAGGTGCCCGGTGAGTCAGCCCGTGAACTGCAATTTCATGCCCGGCATACAGATCTCTGATAGTTTCCTGATCCATACGGCAAATCTCTTTTCCTTCAATCTCAAAACGACTTTCACGGCTCTGTATGCCGGTATTCAGATTAAAAGTACACTTCATCCCGTAACGGTTCAAAATCTCCACCAGCTTCCGGTCTGATTCAATGCCATCATCATAACTAAACGTAATTGCTTTTTGATATTTCATAATGTTTCCACATTCCTTTCCTGCCCTCTATCGCATAATGGTCTTTGGTCTTGATCTGCCTGAGTTCTACCCCCGCACAAGCTCTACGACCCGTAAAACATTCTCCTGCACCGTAAATTTTACTTCATATTCCCCGAAACTCATGCCGTAGATTCGCTCCGGATCCTTCTGATATCTTGGTCTGGGGTCCTGTTCTAAAACACCCCGAAGTGCCTGAAGCTTTTCTCCGGAAATCTCCGACGCAGCGACAGGCTCCTCCGGAAACTCCACTTTGACACGCCGCACCTGTGTTCCATCCGTAAAGCCCCCCTTTGCCCCAGGGTGACTGTCCGCATAAGGAAGATATGGCTTAATATCATAAATAGGTGTCCCGTCCATCATATCGACTCCTGATACCCAGACTACAGGCTTTCGGGAATCCTGCAGATCAATCTGCTCCAATTTTACACAGGACAGGCCAATGGGATTGGGACGAAACGGAGAACGCGTTGCGAATACGCCAACCCGACGATTTCCACCCAGACGGGGCGGACGCACTGTGGGAGACCATTCCGGCCGAACCGCCTCTGAAAACTCCCATACAAGCCAGAGATGAGAAAACTCCTCCAGCCCACGGAACGCATCCGGATTGCGATATTCCGGCTCCAAAACAATCTTTCCCATAAGTTCCGGCACCAGACCACTCTGTCTCGGCACTCCAAACTTTGTCACAAAATCCGTGTGGATCCTGCCGATCATCTTCATTTCCATTGTTTCTTACCCCTCAGGATTTGTATTCCGCAGAAAAATAAGCCCGGTAATGCTCTCAGGCACTGACCGGGCTCATCCGTTCATCAGTTACATCTCTGTACAACCAATCAGGCACGCACCAGTTCTACCTGCCAAAATCCCTCCGTGTGAGATGGTCCCTGTGTAATCTCAACTTTAAATTTATACATTGCCTCCTCCAGTTTACGCTGGAACTGAATCTCGGAAAGATCTGAATCTGGCTCCTGCAGGATGATTGTGTCACCAACCTTCGCATAACTATATGCAGAACCTAATGTCTTAAATGTTGCCTTCCAAGTTTCCTTTTTCTTTAAAAAATCAAACACAATAATCACCTCTGCTTTCTATAAATATATGTCAGCTTCAAAATCTCGTGTCATCTATCCGCTATGTAACCATATTATAACACATTTTTTCTAAAAAAGAAAGTAAATCGCAGTATTTTCATAGGAAAAATATAAATTTTACGATAAAACCATTCTTACGGCGCCATACATACCGGCATCATTTCCAAGTTCTGCCAGACGGAACTCCTTGCCCTTGAGTGCAAACATAACGTCCTGCTCGTACTTCTCCTGTACCACATCCAGAACAATCTGTCCGTTTTTGGATACACCGCCGCCAATTACAAACGCCTGTGGATCTACCACGGCAGCCACATGGGAAAGTCCCTTGCCCAGATAGCTGGAGAATGTATCTACAATCTCCTTTGCCAGAGCATCGTTGTTTTTGTATGCCTTAAACAGTTCCAGTCCGGTGATCGGATGATCATACTGGCGAAGCTCTGACGGTGTATCTGTCTGTTCCAGCTTCTCCTTGGACATTCTGGTAATACCCGTCGCAGAAGAATACTGCTCCAGACAGCCCTTCTTGCCACAGCCACAAGTGCGTTTCTCGTGAGGATTTACCAGCAAATGACCAATTTCTCCTGCCGCACCGTTGCTTCCGGTCAGGATCTTGCCGTTCAGGATGATTCCTCCGCCTACTCCGGTACCCAGAGTAACCATAACAATGCTGTCAAATCCTCTGCCACCTCCGCGCCACTGCTCTCCGAGAGCCGCTACGTTTGCATCATTGCCCACTTTGATCTTTTCTACACCTGTCAGCTTACGAAGCTCATCCGCTACGGAGAAAATGCCCCATCCCAGATTTGCACATTTCAGCACACGTCCATCCTCTGTGATCGGTCCCGGCACACCCATGCCAATACCAATAAGATCACTTTTATCAATGGACTTTTCTTCATTTTTGTCAGCAATCGCCTTCGCAATATCCGGCAGGATCAACTCGCCGTTATTTTCCTTACGTGTCACGATCTCCCATTTCTCCAGCATATTGCCTTCCTGATCAAAAAGCCCCATTTTTACTGTAGTTCCACCTAAATCTACCCCATAAATATACTTCATCTGATATTTCCACCTTTCCTTTTTAAAGCACTGTAAACAACAGGCCACTGCTATATCATACCCGATTTTACCGAAATGGTAAAGCACTTAAGAACGGTAATCTCCATTAATCTTTACATAATCATAGGTGAGATCACAGCCCCATGCCTTTGCAGAGCCGTTTCCCTGCTTCAGATCAATGTCAATATAGATTTCATCCTCCGCCAGCACCTTTGCCGCAAACTCCTCGGAAAAATCAATGCCTGCACCATTTCTGCACACCTCCAGAGTCCCTGCTGCGGACGAAAGATCTACATCCATGGTATCAATGGCAAAATCTGCGTCTGCATAACCAATGGCACACAACACACGTCCCCAGTTTGCATCCTCTCCAAACATTGCACATTTAAACAATGGGGAACGGATCACACTCTTAGCAACGATGATCGCTGTCTCCTGATCCGGTGCTCCCTTGCATGTACACTCTAAAAGTTTCGTTGCTCCCTCTCCGTCCTTTGCAAGCATACGCGTCATATTCATCATAACAATATACAACGCCTGCTTAAATACAGCAAAACCTGCATCCTCTGCGGTGCAGATCTCTTCATTGCCCGCAAGACCGTTTGCCATCACGCTGACCATATCATTGGTAGAGGTATCTCCGTCAATGCTCAGACAGTTGTATGTAATCTTGACAATCTCATCCAGAGCCCTCTGAATCATCTCATGGCTGATCGCCACATCCGAAGTAATGAAATTCAGAGTTGTGGCCATATTCGGATGGATCATGCCGCTTCCTTTTGCCATACCACCCAGATGACATGTCTTACCATCAATTTCAAACTCTACTGCCACCTGCTTCTTCACGGTATCGGTGGTCATGATCGCTGTGGCCGCCGCATCATTGCCGGACTCACTGAGACCATCCACCAGCTGCTTCATATGGTCTGCAAACGGAGCCGTAGACATTGGAAGTCCGATCACTCCTGTCGATGCAACCACCACCTGATCCTCCGTAATGCCCAGAGCATCTGCTGCCAGCCTGGACGTCTCGGCTGCCACCTGCTCTCCGTTTGCATTGCCGGTATTGGCATTCTTGGAATTTACGAGAACCGCATGGCTCACTCCGTTTCCCGCCTCCAGATGCTTCTTCGTCACAAGGATCGGCGCACCTTTGACCTTATTCTGTGTATAGACAGCCGCTGTCTGGCAAGGCTCCTTACTGTATACCATGCCAAGATCATTTTTCTCCTTGTCCGGATTCAGTCCACAGTTGAGACCGTTCGCCTGAAATCCCTGAGAAGCGCAAACACCGCCGTCAATATATTTATAGCCTTCAAATTGTGTCATATTCATAAGTCGTCTCCATTCTGTAATCCTGCAAAAACCTCCAATTCCGCATATTTGCAAGCAAATATGCTTCTTGTCGGTGTTTGACGGGTCAAGCCATATTATTACAGTTTCTTGCCGGTCAAAAGTTCATATGCCTGAAGATATTTTGAAATAGTCTTCTCCACGATATCTTCCGGAAGAGTCCAGTCATTGTCCGGATTTGCCTTGAGCCAGTCGCGGGCAAACTGCTTGTCGAAGGATGGCTGTCCATGACCCGGCTCATATCCCTCAGCAGGCCAGAATCTGGAGCTGTCCGGTGTCAGCATCTCATCACCGAGAACGATATTGCCATCCTCATCCAGACCAAACTCAAACTTGGTATCTGCAATGATAATGCCCTTTTCTAAAGCATAGTCTGCACACTTCTTATATAATGCAATCGTATAATCGCGAAGCTTCTGCGCATACTCCTCGCCCTTACCCGGAAAATACTTCTCCAGATGAGCTACGCTCTGCTCATAAGAAATATTCTCATCGTGATCTCCAATCTCTGCCTTAGTAGACGGTGTGTAGATCGGTTCCGGCAGCTTATCAGACTCCTTCAGTCCCTCCGGCAGCTTAATACCGCAGACCGTGCCATTCTCCTGATAGCTTGCCCAGCCGCTTCCTGTAATATATCCTCGAACAATGCACTCGATTGGAAGCATTTCCAGCTTACGGCACATCATACTGTTTCCATCAAACTTCGGCTGCCGGAAAAACTCCGGCATATCCTTCACATCGACTGAAATCATATGATTTGGCAGAATGTCCTGTGTCAGATCAAACCAGAACTTTGACATCTGAGTCAACACGGTTCCTTTTTTGGTTACTTCATTATGAAGGATCACGTCAAAACAGCTTATTCTGTCTGTTGCAACCATGATCAGACTGTCTCCGTTGTCGTAAATCTCCCGTACCTTTCCTTCCTTCATCGGCTTTAGCTCTTTCATTTTTCCTCCAATCCCACACACCGCCCTGAGACAAATGTGCGCGTGCGTCGTGTCATTGTTTACATTATCCCTTTAAGTATAATATTTTCTGGAGAAATTGCAAGACAGGAATCTGCATATTTGCAAATCCCTGTCCTTCCGTTATTCTTTTCCTGGAAACCGTTACTTTATACACCTTTTTCTGAACCGGCGTGCCGGTTTTGGCCGGTACCGCAGACGGAGCAGCTTTCGGAGTTACTGTTGTCTGGGGAGCTGGGGAAACCGTTGGTGCCCGGATTCAGGTAGCAGGCATATACATTCTCCGTGCTCCTTTCATATCTCACATTCCTGTTACTCTTTCTCTTCTTTATCCCGCACTTTGTCTGTACTACCGCATATATTAAATGTAACCAGAAAATATTCCTTATATTTTCGAAAACATTTAGAAAGGATGTATATTATGAACACAATGAATGGATGCCGCGGCAATGTAAACGGCCGCGGAAACAGAGGCTGTTCGTGTGGCATGGGAAACTGCGATCAAATGCCGAATTCCTGCTCCTGCGGCAGCATGCCGGATAACCAAAATACCTGCGGCATGAGTCAGTCGGAAATTGCAAACCAGTGTCAGAATGATTCTGCCGGGGACTGCTGTACAGACCCATTGTACGGTATGCCACTGGCCATGGGCTATGTGCCGTGGCAACAGTGGAATAAGATCTATGATCCCTGCGACGGCCTCGCAAACGGAACGATCTTCCCTGAACTGAATTTACAATTTTATGGCTGCATCCCTCAGGGCTGTGGAAAAGGAGGCAGATTATGAGCAAAGATCAAATGAGATTATTGAAATTTATTTCCCAGGTCAGCTTTGCTCTCACCGAAACAAATCTGTATCTGGACACTCATCCGTGTGATAAGGTTGCACTGAGCTATTATCAGATGGTAAAAAAACAGCGCCAGGAGGCAGTGGATGAGTACAGCCACAAATATGGTCCTCTGCAGGCAGATCAGGTAAACTGCAAGGATTACTGGACCTGGGTGGAGACACCATGGCCCTGGGAGCGTTAAGGGATTTGAAAATTTCTATGAAATAAAATGAGAATGGAGTTTATGATATGTTTAATTATGAAAAAAGACTGGAGTATCCGGTTCATATCACACGAACCGATCCGAAAGCGGCAATGGTGATCATTAGTCAGTACGGTGGTCCCGACGGGGAGGCCGGAGCTGCACTGCGCTATCTGTCACAGCGGTATTCCATGGAGGACCGCAAGGTGGCCGGAGCCCTGACAGACATCGGCACCGAAGAATTAGGCCATCTGGAAATTGTCGCAACCATCATCCACCAGCTCACCAAAGATCTTACTCCGGAGGAGATCAAGGCTTCCGGTTTTGACAAATATTATATTGACCACACTCTTGCTATCTGGCCACAGGCCGCCAGCGGAGAGCCATTCAGCGCCAGCCAGTTCCAAAGCACCGGAGATACCATCACCGACCTCTACGAGGATATGGCAGCAGAGCAGAAGGCACGTCTGACCTACGACAATATCCTGCGGATCGTGAAGGATCCGGAAGTGGCTGATCCGATCCGTTTCCTGCGGATGCGTGAGATCGTGCATTTCCAGAGATTTGGAGAATGTCTGCGCCGCATTCAGGATCAGCGAAATCCAAAGAATTTCTACGCATATAATCCACAGATTGATAAAAAGAAATGTTAGCTGCAGGCAAACCTGTATTGCACCCGCTTTGTACCAATAAATAAAAACAGCTTATCCGGTCAGAAATGATATGCTCCCGTCCAGGTAGACAAGGAAAATAATAAAAACCCGTCACTTAACAGGAACATATCCACGTTCTGGCCGGAACGCTGTTTTATCCTTTGAATCTGTTGTTTGTTTATCGTTTACTTTTACAGTTCCTTATTTGTTTCTTTTGCAGAAGATTCCTCCTTGTGGTATCCTGTGTCGATCACAGCCTCCATCTCATCAATATGCTTCAAAAACAGCTCATCAATGTATGGATCAAAATGACTCCCCTTACTTTCTTCCATAATAGCGACTGCCTTTTCCTTTGAAAATCCCTCTTTATAGTGACGTTTGGACCGGAGAGCATCATAGACATCCGCCACTGCCATAATCCGGGCTGACAATGGGATTTCTTCTCCTTTGATCCCCTCCGGATACCCGGCACCATTATATTTCTCATGGTGATACATTGCCATATCATAAGCAATCTCACAATATGCGTCATTTTCCAGATCCTTCAGGGTATGCTTGAGGATTTTTGCTCCCTCCTGGGGATGTGTCTTCATAATGGCGAACTCTTCATCGGTAAGCTTTCCTTCCTTCTGAAGAATGCGATCCGGAATGGCAATCTTTCCAATATCGTGAAGTCTCGCCGCAGCCGCCACCATATCCGCATATTCCAGCGTAATGATATCCCTGTAGCGTTTGTCCACTGCCATTACATTGACCAGCACACGCACCAGATTCCCGGTGTTTTTAATATGTAATCCGGTAATGCCGTCTCTTGCCTCGATCATAGCAGCAAAACTACCGATAATATCACGCTGGATCCGCACAACCTCTCTGGTCTTACTCCTCAGGTCGCGCTGGAGACGTTCTGTATAATAATACCGGTCCGTAATCTCTGCCATAGTCAAAGTCTGTCCATAATTGTTCTCACCTTTGGAAATATCATGCAGTGCCAGCTCATAAACACACTTTTCCGTTGTGTGATGTTTCTCTCCGTCCTCCGCTGCGCATTTATCCAGAAAAAGATATTCCTGCTTTTCGGCAAGCTTTTTTAAATCCTCCAGCTCTCGCTTTCCTTCTTCCTGCTCCAGACAATTCAATATCCTGTCTGCTTCCTCGTTGGAGTATATCACCTCTCCCGCAGTTCCCATAACGATCAGGCCGTTTGCCATATGATTGACGGCTTCCTCCCGGGCTAGCGTCAAGGTATCAAACAACCGATATTTGCGCATCAGCCGTTCAAATATAAAGGCGGCTGCCAGATATGCAGGTGCCGTAGTATCATATCCATTGGTCAGGTGCAGCAGGAACAGAACCAGGCTGAGCATACTAAGCAGAACCATTCCCAATATCATCAAAAGCTGTTTCCTGATGATCGGTGATTTCGTCTGACGCAGCTTACGGATTGCCACCCAAAGGATCACAATAAAATAATAAGCAATAAATATGTTATACAGATTATATAATACACCATGGTTCAGGATCAGATGCGGAAACATTCCCTCCCCGGTATAGGACACGGAAGAATAATATAAATGGTGGTACTCATTGGTGGACACCAGACCGCAGATTAAAATACAGATTCCAAAGAAGATGTTCCGGCGAAGCTTCGGCACAACCAGATTGCAGTACTCCATAATAAACATATACATAAAAAATACAACAAACGGCTTACCATAATAAGAAAACTTTGTTGCCTGTATCGCAACCTGCTGTTTCCCTGCCTGTATCTCCATAGTATATCCCACAATATTGATCAAGGACGAATACAACAAAAGCACTAATGCCATCTGCAGTTTGGAACTCTGTTGCCTGCTCACATAGAAAATTTCTACAATTAATGCAAAAATTCCAAAGTATTGTAATAATACCAAAAAATGATACATAAACGATTATCCCTTCCTAAACAGATTCTTTTCATTTGAGTTATAAACTAAATCACATTTCCCTATGAAATATTGTACCATAACTTAACTGTTTTTTGCTATTTTTTATTTAAAATGAGAAAAAACAGGAAGTTATCTCCAATAAGTTGTAAAATCCTCTCAATTTTGCTAGAATATATTGGAAATGAGGTGCTGCAGATGAAAGAGACATATAAGATGAGACGGTGGATCAGTCTCTGTCTGATCATTATATTGACAGTCTCCGGGATGTGTTTTGAACGTGTCAAGACAGATCCTGATTTTGGCGTGTCTGTTTCGGCATCCTCAGATATTCTTCGCACACTGCAGGTACAAAACGCCGAGCAGGATATGTGCTCCCCGGATCAGCTTGGAGATTCTATGCTGCGGGGTTCTACAGAGGTATTACGCCGGACCGTATCCGGTCAGAAGAACAGGATCTTTTCGAGAATACGTTCTCTGATCCGGCTTACCGCAACGCTTTATGGTCTGCCAGACACAGTCTTTTTTCGGGAAGCCAGTATTACTGCAAGCAGTATTATCACATATGGTTCTGTTATCATTACATATATACATCAGCAGGACGGATCAAAGGGCTGATATATGCATAATTTCTAATGACATAGACTTCTTTTGAGAGAAAGAGGTTTCTTTCTGTATGAAAATTCCGGTATGAAAAATGAAAATAAAAATCCTCAGAAGGTATGAAATGATATAACGAAATATTTCTCTGTGACAGAAATGGAGAAGCTGTGACAGGGATGCCATTTTCATACAGAAAAAGAGGGCACTGTAAATCAGCACCCTCTCTTCTATATAACTGCGCCTGCAGTCCAACAGGCTGCAGGCCTTTTATAAGCATATTGCAAAAAGAAAGGTGAATGAAAATGCATATATTAGGTATGATCTTATTAGGTATCGGAGGAGCTTTTGGGATTACACTGGTAGGAGGCACCGTTGTTGGAATGATCGGCGTGATCATCTACAAAATATACAGAAGTCTCAGATATCATATTTCACTGTACGATTAATTGTACAGATATAAAATGACCCGGAAAGGAACGATATGGCTTTTAATCCTTATCATTCCCTTCCGGGTTTTGTTGTTGCTTTGCAATCTCAAAATGACAGATTTCCGGTTTGATCATTCATTCCTTCATGTTGTCCCCCCAGTCTATCCGGACACAGGCAAAGCATTCCTCCCGCACCCTGATCGTCTGTCACATCCGTAGAAAATCCAAAACGCATTTCCGCAATATCGGACTCTATAATACAGTCCTTGCCTTTTATATGAATGATGTCCGCCCTTATCTTTAAGCCTTTGTGTCCTCAGCATAATAAGCCGCATACGCATCCTGAAGCTTCTTTAAAAGCTCCGGAGCCTTGCCGCCCACCGGCTTTCCATCCAACTCAACAGCCTGTGTACAGAGTCCGCCGGAACTGCTGACGATCACCTCGTCTGCCTCTGCAAGCTCCTGCATGGTAAATGGTGCCTCTTTGGTTGGGATTCCATTCTGCTCTGCAAGCATCAGCAGATGCTTCAATGTAATACCCGGCAGGATCAGATTATCCCTTGGCGGAGTACACAATACCCCATCCTTGATCATCAGAATATTGCTATGGGCACATTCTGTCACACGGTCTCCCCTGTGAAATACCGTCTCCTGACAGCCCTGCTCCATACAACGCTGATATGCAATGACGCTTGGAATCAGATTTAACGTCTTAATATTGCAGTGAAGAAAACGGGTGTCCTCCATAGAGATCAGACGGAATGTCTGGTCAAACGGGATCAGCTCACAAGGCACCGTAAAGATCATCAGATTCGGCTTTACCTCCTTCGGCGGAAACTTATGATCACGGGGTGCCGTTCCACGGGAGCACTGCCAGTAAAGCATACCATGGTCATTATCATTGGCATCAATACATTTCTGCAGCTCGGCAACCAGCTCCTCCCTTGGCATATCAAACGGGATTTCCAACAGCCTGCAGCTATTATAGAAACGATCCAGATGATCCTTCTCACCAAATATCTTATTGTTGGCAAATGTGGTGGCATCATAGCAGCCATCTCCAAAATAAACCGCGCGGTCCAGCATCGGAATTTTCATTTCCTCCAGTGCGCCAATCTCTCCATTATAATATCCTACATTTTGCATATCTATTTCTCCTTCCATTCTCTTACTCTGTCTGACATACTGTATCGACAGACTTCTTTATTACCACATAAAGCCAGCCCCTGCACAGGGCTGGCAAAATATCATATTATAGCCTGGCTTATTTGTTCCAGTTGCGGATAATACGGTAGCCGCCTACCAGCAATGTCGGAAGCAGATAGAACAGGATAAAACCGTATGACAGGTAGGTATATCCCTGCTCGATCAATGTTACTACACCGATTCTGGAAAGGATCAGTGCTCCGATCAGTGTCGCCACCGTAACAATACCTCTCTTGGCATCAGTCAGCTTGGCAGCCCCCTTCTCCTCCAGAGCCACATCAAAACGGTCAATGATCATGTGAATACATCCGGTCGCTGTCTCAACCAATGTCCATCCCATAACGATACTAAATACCGCCAGAAGCACCGGGCCTCCATGTACCGCCTTGATCATTTCCACCCAAGGTGTTGCAACATCTGCACCGACAATAGAAGTATCTCCATAGAAGCACATCATTGCGAAATAAGAAAGGAACCACGGAATAACCATCAAAAGACCGGCGATCATACCGGAAATGAACGTCTCTTTCCTCTTGGTCTGACGTGTCAGCGAAAACATTCCCATAGGAATGGAATTGATATTGTAAGCCACATATAAAATACCTGTATAAATGCACAGAGGAATTGTCACAGAACCATCATACGCACTGGTATCCATCGTAGAAAATACCTTCGGAATATTGCTTCCCTTATTTACAATAACAAGGATCGTAAATAAAATATAGCCTCCATACAAAAGAATCGTTCCCACGGATTCAAACTTTTCGATCAGTTTGGAACCCTTGAAATTCAAAAATCCACAGATCAGCACGATCACAACAGATCCCAGAATATTCGGCATACCTGCCTGTTCAAAAATACTTCCCGTCGCCGCCGCCATAACCGCGATCAGCAGGATGGCGATCAATACCGTCAGAATATCCATCACCGGCCACAATGGTCCGATCACCTTCTGGATATAATTCTTGTAATCATACACTTTGTAAATACGGCAGATCTCAAAGGTCAGAAATGCAAAAAGCGCAAACCCGATCCCAATGGTAAGTCCGGCGATCCATCCCATACTTCCGAACTTTGCTCCGTAAGAATAGATCTCACGGCCGGTCGCATAACCTCCGCCGATCAATACAGACTGCAGCAGCACACCCGGCAGAACATAGCGGGCATACTTTCCTTCATAAAAATTTTTCAGTTTTCCCATAATTTTCTCGCTTTCTTTCGTAATATCTTTTCTAAATTATAAGACAATTTTATCTGACTTGCCAATATGATTATCAGATATTATAATAAGTTAATCTTATTACGGGAGGCGTATTTATGAATTTAAAACAATTAGAATATTTTATTGCCGTGGCAGAATTATTAAGCTTTACAAAAGCCGCCAAAAAATGCTATATCTCCCAGACAGCCATCACGCTGCAGATCCAGTCTCTGGAAAAGCGCCTGGGAGTTTCGCTGTTTATCCGGGACAAGCATCATGTAGAGCTTACCGCCGCCGGAAAGGTCTATCTCAACGAAGCCCGTGCCATCCTGATCCGTGCTGAAGAGGCAGCCAAGCTGGCACGTACCGCCTCTGAGGGTGTTACCGGCGAGCTTTCCGTTGGTTTTATCCGTGGCTATGAGCAGAGCCGCTTTTCGGAGACTCTGCGCACCTTCCGGGAGGCTTATCCTAATATTTCCCTCCACCTGATCCGCGATAACATGAGCGCCCTGTATCATCATCTGGAAGATAACAGCTGCGATATAGTCCTGAATCTTTCTCTCGCCGCACAGGGCTACGAGAATATGACACACCGATTTCTCAAGCGTTTTCCTCTGATGGCAGTGCTCTATCCCGGTCATCCTCTGTCCGGTCACAATCACCTTTCCTATCAGGATCTGGCACAGGAGGATTTTATTATTATGCAGCCCCATGGACGTGCCACAGACGAAGCGGAGGAGGTGCTCCTCTGCTATAACCGCGGCGGCTTCATTCCTCACATTATCAGCCGTGACCGCGAAGTGCAGACCGTACTTCTAGAGGTCTCTGCCGGCTTCGGCATCGCAATCCTGCCGGAATATGCCGTCCGCTACTACTACAATGCCCGAAATCTCATTATTCTTCCTTTGCTGCGAAGCGATGGCACACCGGAGGAGGTGGATTTTGAGATTATCTGGAAAACAGAAAACAGCAATCCTTCCATCGAAAAACTGCTGCAGTGGATGGAAACCCACGATTATACGGAATAGACACCGGAAACGCTTTTCCCGCTTTTCTCCGGACTGCTCTGCCGCAGAAGGATCTGCAGTGATCTCCTCACTACGGCTTCGGACGGATCACTTCAAAAGCCCCATACAGATCTAAAGTTCCATAGCCCCACTCCTCATTTGGAAATGCTCTGCCCGACCGGTTTGCTCCGCGGATCAGATATTTCTGAACTCCCACACTATCCATATTGATATCATTTTCTCTGACAATCCCCCATTCTGCCAGCAATACTGCCGCTCCTGCCGTGACCGCAGCCGCCGCACTGGAGCCGGTCCGGTAACCGTAGCGCGGTATGGCATCTCCTGCAGAAATCATGACATTTCCCTGTCTCGGCAGGGGACCAAAAATATTGATGCCCGGTGCCGCAATGTCTGGCACGACTTCACCCCGCCAGTTATAGCCGCGGCTTGCATCCGCCACCACGCTGCGGTTCGCTCCGTCATAATCAGAAACAGAAATGATCTGGGAATTATTCGCAGGATCACATATGGTAATGTTAGGATCCGGACGCAGAAAATATGTCCCCTGCCGGATAAAATCCCGGATTGGAAGCCACATATCGAACTGCAGCGGAATGTCCGTCTCATTAAATACCCGAATGCGCCAGATTCCCTCCTCCGGTCCAAAAAAACGGATACGGACACATTCATCCCCGCTTTCAAAGGACACCAGAAGATAATCAATATAAACCACAGTCTTCTCCAGCAGGAATCGGATCACCTGGCGTTCCCCGACTCTGGCATATGTCCTGCCACTGTATTCGCCACCGGGAGAGATCAGCCCCACCGAACAAAGCCCCGGAGCCTTGCACCACAGCTCTGTGGTGAATCCATCCTCCCGGCTGCCCACCCGGAGCTCCACATCTGTCTCCTGCCTCGCCCCCAGTTCCTCCTGATGAAAATGATGGGATGTATTTCCTTCATTGCCGCATGCCGCCACCACGATAAATCCCCGCAGATTCCCATAGGACTGTAAAACCTCGCCCAGGGCCCCACCCCGGTAATGACTCCCCAGACTTGTTCCCATTCCGATGCATACCACCATAGGTCTTCTTCTCCGGTATGCAATTCTCGCCAGGTAACGCACCCCCAGCATAATATCGTTTTCCATATAACATGGCACATCCCCTGTAATTCCATAATATTCCCGAATATTTTCTTTGGCCTCCTTGCATTTGACCACCACCAGCTCCGACAGAGGGGCAATCCCCGAAAACTCTCTCTCCACATCCTCATTGCCGCATGCCACTCCCGCCAGAAAAGTGCCATGTCCTTCGGTATCCCTGCTTGGTACGATATCAAAAGGATTCTCCGCCTGTAATGCCCGGTTAATAGCTTTCCTTGCGTATTCCGTGCCATAGGAAAGCTCCTCCGGAAAATTTCCTTCCTGTCCGGAATCCGGGGCATACGGTATACTCTGATCCCAGATGGAATAGATCCGGCTGCTTCCATCGGCATTCAAAAAAGAGGGGTGTGTGTAATCAATCCCCTCTGGTGTGTGTTAAAACAAAAAAGGGCAAAACCAGCGTTTTGCCCTCCAAGAATTGCTTCGCAATTCTCGTTGGCTTCCCTCTACGCTACGAGCATTTTCCTATACACCAAAAAAGGCAAAACATGCGTCTTGCCCTTTTATCTATTTCCGCTGCCAGCCCCGGATCACAACCGCATAAATTCTTCTCCGGGTCTTTGCCGAAGAAACCGCCCCCCGTTTAACACCACGGATCAGACGGACACATTCCCGAATCTCTTCCTTCGTACCACTCTCCCTGTCAAAGCGTGCTTTCTCCAACTGACGATAATACTTCTCAATCAATCCATCCTCCAGACCCTTCGGATAGATCTGTCCCAAAAGTCGGATATATTCCTGATCTGTCATCTGTCCCGGCCTGCCGAAGCCACAGCAGTGAAGCATCTGTTCCAGCTGCCGGTTCATCTCCAGCAGATATGCCCCTGTTCCATGGCATCTTTTCAGACGGCGTCTCCTGTGAAGCCGCTGGCTGTACCAGAGCAGCCAGATTACAAATACGATTGCCGCAGCGACCGTTGTTTTTATAAGAACAGCCCTAAGCTCCGGCGAAACCACATCCGGATGCTTTGTCTGTTTTTCCCCGCCGCCGGCATCCGAAGTGGCATCACCGTTTCCTTTTCCGTTTTCAGAAAGATCACCGGAATCATCCGGAAGGTCTGTCTCCTGTGGTTTGTCCGTTTTTTTCGGTTTCCTGGTCACTTCCGGCTCTGCTGTATCGGAAGCCGCCTTTTGTGTACTCTCCGGATCATCTTGCAAAAACGCATCATCCCCATCCGTATCATTTTTATTTAACGACGGATCCTGATTATTATTCAGACCATCAGACGAAGAACCTGTGACCCTTGCTGCTCCCGGCGTCATATCCGCCACGATCCAGCCTGCACCTAAGCTATAAACCTCCGTCCACGCATGGGCTTCCAGATCCGGCACCTTTGCCGTATAGGTTCCATCCCCATTGTCCACAAAATCGGACGCTGGCACACGATATCCCGATACATATCGCGCAGGTACCCCCATAGCACGAAATAGCACTGCTCCGGCAGTAGCATAATGTTCACAATATCCTTTCCTCTGTACGAAAAGAAAATTTTCCACATAGTCCGTTCCGATTTCTTTCATCTTTAACTGCTGGCTGTACTCTGTAATCTGTCCAAGATAACTTCGCAGATCATCAATAACAGCACTGGCTGTTGAAGTATAAAACGATTCATCTGTACTGCTTGTCAAAGTAACATAATTGTATTTCAGAATTTTCTTTGCAAGCGCCTTTGTTTTAGAAAGTCCCATCTGAGGAAGCTGCAGATCCTCATTCATAATATACTGATAATATCTTCCAAGATTCCGGTCTGAAACCTGTATATAATTGCTTGATCCTCCGATCAGCGGGTTATCAGCATCCCCCGTAGTTACTTTTCTTACTTTGTAAGATCCGTCTTCCATATTATAAAAAAGCATATCTCCACTGTTGAGTGTACCATCCGGGCTGTCCTCGTCACCCTGTTCATAATATGGGACATATCCTTTCTGGAGCAGGTCCGCATTTCCCATCATATATGAGGTTTCCCTGTCTGTCTTCTGCGTTGTGATCTCATAGCTTTTAACATCATCACTTCGACGGAATCCCCTGTCGTGATCCAGCATCAGAGTTCCCATAGATTTATTGCTTAGTTTCGAGTAATACGGAAAATAAGCAAAGGTCGTATTATTGTCCTTTGCATATTCTATTTTCATTGTAGCTGCATTTTTCTTTCCCAGCTTCTCGGAATTTTCTAACACATCATCAAGGGATTTGTCACTCTTATTAACAACGGAATACACCTGATACTCCGTATAATCCTGTGTAAAAAGCTGATAACATTTCTCCGAATCAAAATAACTGTCGAGCTTATCCTTCCTTGGATTACTCCATTTACCGTTTTCGTATTTGGTACCGATAAAGCCCCGCAGATAAATATCTTCCTCCGGTTTCTCGTCCATCGTAATGGTCAGTACCGTTTTCCCTGTGTAATTCGGAGAAGAATTGGTCATAATTCCCGGCTGCTCAACCCCCAGCAGATCCTGCAGCTTCTGTACCAGCTTTACGCCAAAATCCGTAATTTCGCTTTCTGCCCTATGCTGCACTTTTAAAAGCTTTTCCTCTCCCTGTAACGCTTTATCCTTCGTGGCTATGGAAACTCTGGCTCCCACGCCGAAAATGGCCAGTATGCACATAAGCATCGCCGGATAAAACAGCCAGTGACGCACCCCGGCCACACTGATCTGACGAAAATGTCTGGAGCCGCCCTTATGATGCCCGTCTACGCACATCTGCACCCCCAAAATACCTGCCATTAACAGGATCATCGCCGGAATCGTTGGTGTCATTCCCAAAAGCAGCCCCACTGCCACCAGCAGTGCCGGTGGCAGTGTTCCCAGAAACATTCCGTGACGGTGCACAAAGGCTCTGGACATCAGAACTCCCGACAACAGCTCTAGATCCAGCAAAAGCCATGTTCCACTGGCTCCGTGACGAGATGCTTCATAGGGATTAAATGCTCCCTTCATCTGATAGTAATACACACTCTGCCGATATGCCACCGCATCCCGCAATGTCACGAAATCCTTCTGCAAATGTCCCATATATCGGATAGACAAAATCCCCCATACAAGCAATGTAAGCATCAAAAGAAAAGCGGCTGCCGGATATTTGATCACCGGTATTTTGAAACGATATTTCACGCGGTATTCTATCCGGCGAAATGGTGCTGCCGCCAGAAAGGAAAACCACAGTGATGCCACAGCCAGTGCCACCGCAAATTTATATAAACTTCCTGCTTTCAGGAATGCAGAATACACACAGAGATGCATTCCAAAAAGCAGCATGAAAAGACAGATCCCCTGCATAATAAACGGTTTTCTTTTCATGTTTATCCTCCATTTCTTTCTCAACTCGCAAACTTTGGGCCGCAGGCACAAAGTTGCCGTGCGAAAAATTTATTTTTCGCACTATCCTCCATTTCTTTCTCAGCCCGCAAACTTTGGGCCGCAGGCACAAATTTGCCGTATGAAAAAATTTAGATATATGGTTTTTTCATACTATACCACAAGCTCCTTTGCTCCCAGCTGGCGTTCAATATCCGAAACATCACCGCTGTAACGTGCTTCTACCTCACCGTTTTTCTTTAGTGTCAGTTCCGTGGTCAGCTCCAGACAGGTGACCCCCGGTGTTTCATGATACTTCTGCCGATACAGCTCCTGCAGATCTTTTTTGTCGTGATATACCGAAAGCTGTCCCAGTTGAAACAGCATCTCAAATATATTTTCCTCATTTTCAATACGATATCTGCAAACGTCACCTGTCCGGCTGTCAAACCATATCACATGATGACGGCATCCTTCTACAACCATAGAATGGCTGACCGACGCCAGAACCTGCAGATAACTGTCTCTTTGTGTTTCGTCTTTTCTACGATGTACGGCCGCCGGCTGATAGAGATCCAGATAGAAGTCCACAGGGCATCCCAATGGCATGGATTGCTCCCTCACCATCATTTCCTCTGTCTTGGCCGACAGCTTCCAGTGAATACTCCTCAGCTTGTCCCCCGGCTGATAATCCCGGATCTGGAACACCTCGGATGGATCATCTCCTCCCCGTTCTTTGGAATGTTCCTCACTTTCCCCGGCAAAATCACGGCTCTGGCGGCTCACCATCACCGGTACCTCGCTGATCCTTGGCAGGACCAGCAGCGTCTCCGGTTCCAATGCTTTCCAGTATTTTGCAGACAACGGAAGCGCCACAAGTCCCAGAAAATCATAGCACCAGACCCTGCTAATCTCCATCCGGATACTGCCTACACATCTGCTCTGATACTCTGCCTTGATCTTCGCTGTCTTTTTGCTGCCTGCCAATGCTGTATAAAACCAGGTCTTCTCATCCTTCTGTCCCATAGGTATCTTTCCCTTTACCTGCACAGCCACCCTGCCGCCAATCGGGAATCCCCCGGTAGTCACATGCAGCATTACCGGCGTTTTCTGTCCCTGCTCCACCACCGGGATCGGCAGTTCCATACGAATACTCGTATGACGCACCGCCGGAATCAATGTCAGCAGCAAAAAAACAGGAAGTGCAAGTTCGACATAAAACAGCATTAAAAAACTGGTACTTCCGTAAAGCACAGCCGTATATATCGTTGCTGCGATCACGATCAAATAGGTAATTAATCTTTTCACGTTAATAACCAGACCTTTCCCACTCGCCACTATTTTCTTACTTTTGGCTTCCGAACACTTTCCATAATCTGCCCCAATACCGTATCTGTAGTAACATGACCTACACGCGCCTTGGAATTTAATACCAGACGATGACCTGCTACCGCCGGAAATACCTCTGTCACATCATTTGGCACAACAAAATCACGGCCGGATAAAAATGCGGCCGCCTTTGCCATCTTTGCCAATGCGATAGTTCCACGGGGACTCATCCCCAGCTCCACAAGAGAATTCTCTCTTGTCGCTCTTGCCAGATCAACAATATACGCATAAATCTCATCGTGAAGAAAAACATTCTCCACCTCTGCCTGTATCATAGTCAGCTCCTGTGCCGGAATCACTCCATGCACATCACTCAGCTGCATTCCATTACTTCTGCCTTTGGCAATGGCAATCTCATTCTCTGCATCCGGATATCCCATGGTCATACAGATCATAAAACGATCCAGCTGGGACTCCGGCAAAAGCTGTGTTCCAACACTTCCCACCGGATTCTCTGTGGCAATTACCACGAAAGGCTCCGGCACGCGCCTTGTTACACCATCCACTGTGACATTCCCCTCTTCCATAACCTCCAGCAATGCCGACTGTGTCTTTGGGGAAGTACGGTTGATCTCATCTGCCAGAAACAGATTGCACATGATCGCTCCCGGCTGATAAACAAAGGCTCCCTGCGCCTTATCGTACATAGAAAATCCCAAAATATCAGCCGGCAGTACATCCGGTGTAAACTGCATACGATGGCTGTCCATCTCCATAGCACCTGCAAATGCCATAGCAAGTGTCGTTTTTCCTACACCGGGAATATCATCGATCAGAATATGTCCCCCTGCCAGAATTGCAGACATGGCAAGCTTGACACATTCATCCTTACCGATCACTACCTTTTTTACCTCATTCATTACTGCATATGCTTCCTGAAAATATCTCTCGTCCATTAATTTAACACCAACCCTTTCTCCGTTTATCGAACTCCAGCCCCCGTATCTATAATCCCGAACATTACACCCTGTCCGAAAAGCTCCAGACGCGGCTGTCTGCGAGCCCTGGCAATCCCTGTTTCCTCCAGCATCTGCGCAGAGCTTAAAAGACCAAAACATCTGGGAATCTCCAATTCTGCATTCCGACGGTTGCTGTCCACCTGCGCTCCCTCAAGATATACAATCGCGAACCGGGAGCTTACCAGCTGATAGCACTCTGTTTCATACTGTTCCGGCACCAGCTCCGGCCGGTTGCCGTACTCCACAATATAGTCCTCATACTCTTCAGAATAAATTTTGTCCTGACAATCCAACACATTCCCTCCCGGATTAAACTGATGCCACGGATTGCTCCATTGCCATGCAATTTCCGCAATCCTGCAAACACCTGTGATCCCGCATATTTGCAGGCAAATCTGCTTCCTGCCGGTGTTTCACCCTTACATCATTATCTTATGCAAAAGCCTCATATCCCGTGACGGAATATAATGTCTTAATCCGGACGCTGCGTCAGTAACGTCGCTTCGCCGCTCTCTCTCATCTCGATCTTCGGCGATCCATGATGCTCAATATAATCCTTTGTGATAGTCACCCTGCCAATAAGATCATCCTTCGGGATCTCATACATAATATCCAGCATAAACTCCTCTATGATCGCCCGAAGTGCTCTGGCACCTGTCTTTTTCTCTGCCGCCTTTTTTGCAATGGCCGCTACTGCCTCCTGATCAAACTGCAGATCTACCTCATCCAGCAGAAGAAGCTTCTGATACTGCTTAAGGATTGCATTTTTCGGCTCTGTCATAACTCTTGCCAGCATCTCCTCTGTCATTGCCTGCAGCGAAAAGATCACCGGCAGACGTCCCAGAAACTCAGGAATCATACCAAATTCTCTCAGATCCTCTACCGTCACCTTAGACAAAATATTTTCATCCTTGTCATAAGTATCCGACAGCTCTGCCTGAAAACCGATGGACGCCTGACTTGTCAGACGTTTTTTAATAATCTTGTCAAGCTCCGGAAATGCTCCACCACAGATAAACAGAATATTTCGGGTATCTATCGTGGTCATCGGTACCATGGCATTTTTGTTGGTGGCCCCCACCGGCACCTCCACCTCGCTGCCCTCCAGAAGCTTCAACATCCCTTGTTGTACCGACTCACCGCTGACATCACGGCTGTTGGTATTACGCTTTTTCGCAATTTTATCAATCTCATCAATAAAGATAATACCCTGCTGTGCCTTCTCCACATCATTATCCGCTGCTGCCAGAAGCTTTGATAAGACGCTCTCCACATCATCACCAATATAACCTGCTTCTGTGAGACTGGTAGCATCTGTGATCGCCAGAGGTACCTGCAGGATCCTTGCCAGTGTCTTAACCAGATAGGTCTTACCACAACCGGTAGGTCCCACCATCAGAATATTGGATTTCTCAATTTCAATCTCATCCATAGTATCTGTCAGAACACGCTTATAGTGATTATAAACTGCTACGGACATTACCTTTTTGGCATAATCCTGTCCGATCACATACTCGTCCAGATGCTTTTTAATAATATGCGGAGCCGGAAGATGGCGGATATCTATGATACCTTTCGTACCTCCGTTTTCTCCCTCCCCCTTCTCTGCCTTCGGTTCTTCCTTCTTTTTCTTTTTTAACTTCTGATTCTGGGGAATGTCCTCAAATCCGTTTGGCCCACCGGTAAACATATCCATATATGGCGGCATGCCTCCCATCATCCCCGGAAATCCATTCATATTCCCCATGGAATCAAATGTTTTCTGCATACAATCTGCGCAGATGCAGATATTATTCGGAATATGGATCATCTTGCCTGCTTTGCTCTCCGGCCGCCTGCAAAGATAGCAGACCTGCTCATATTCGGAATTGTCATTCTGGTTGTTATTATCTTCTGCCATAAAATCCTATACCTTTCTGTTATTTATCAAAATCATAAAAACTTCTTCCAAAGCTTTCCCTTGTTTTCTTACGATTCTTTTTCATTTTTCTTGCGCTGATGCTGCTGCCACTGTCGGACATCTTTGCTCCGGTTGTGCGGCGGCTGCTGGTGTAATCTGCCCCACGGCGTCTGCGTCCCTTACGCTTGCCTGCCGAGAAGGAACGGCGGCTGTTTAAGGACATACCTCCTGAGGACCGGCGGCCTCTCGTACGGCTTCTGCGCTTACGCCGGGAATTCATCCGGTAATTGAGTACCAGCAGAACGATCAGAAGGAGCACTAATGCTGCCACGATCACCAGAATAACTCTGTCCCGGAAAAAGGACACCATATTATAAAAACTGTACTTAATTCCGGACAGCTTCTGCAGGATCACCGCATGCTTTTTATTGTTGGTCTTAATCTGCCTGATCTCGGAATCCACGATCCGGCGGGATGCTTCATCCAGATGTGATGCCGACTTGGTGCTGTCATAAATGATATCCGTGGAACCCACCATACGTCCATCGTATGTGTATTTTACAGTTCCGATCACATTCTCGCCATCCTGCAGCTTCACCGAATTGTCATACTGGATCTGCTGCTTTGCCTTCCTGAGTGCCACTCCCTTCGGAAGGATTACTGCGGACTCTGCAGACAGACGGAGCGGGGACTGATCCGCATTAAAATAGCTGTCGAAAGTATTGAACAGGTTTTCATTGACGTCACTGTTCTCACCATTGACCGCATGCTTGGAAAACTTCTCAAATGCGTAATCCAGGATCCTTGTAGTATCTGTATACTCATTTGGCTCCCCCTGCTTTGGGCTGTTACCCTTCATGATAACAGACACCAGCTGCATGCCATCCTTTTCCGCAAAGGTCACAAGCGTAGAATGTGCCATGGAAGTGTAGCCCGTCTTGCCACCGATCACATAGTCCTTCTCATAACGGCTGCTCGTTTCATAACCATTGATCATCTGATGATGGTTCAGAAGCTGGCCTCCGAGGATCTCGCTGGCTTTTCTCTTATTCGTTGATTTCACCTGATATGTTCTGGTGCCACAGATTTTCTGGAAAGAAGGATTCTTCCAAGCCTCTCTGGCGATACATGCCATATCATAGGCAGACGTATAATGGTCGTCATTGTGAAGTCCGTTGGGATTCATAAAATGGGTATCCTTAAGCCCAAGCTGTGCCACGCGCTGATTCATCATCTCCACAAACTTGTCCACACTTCCCGCCACATGATCGGCTGCTACCAGACACATTTCATTGGCAGACTGGAGCATGATGCCATAAAGCACCTGCTCGATCGTGAACTTCTCCCCCGGCACACAGTACATAGAGGAGCTGCCGGTCTCAATGCCGTGGGCTTCCGCCTCTGTAAAAGTGACCACATCACTCGGTGAGCTGTTTTCCAGGGTAAGAAGTGATGTCATAATCTTTGTGATACTGGCCGGATAGTGCTTTTTATGAATATTTTTTGAATAAAGCACCGTTCCCGTAGAAAGCTCCATAACGATAGCAGACGCACTGCTGAGACTTCCTTTGTCCGGTCCCTTAGGCCATTTTGCTGCCGCCTGTGCTGTAGAACTGCAGATACTTCCCACCATGATAATTTCCGCCATCAAAGCGGCAAATATTCTCTTCCTTTTCATCATAAACCTCATTTCTGAATTTTATATAATTTTCATCTCTGTGCCAGATGCACAGCCTTCCAATGATCTGTTTCACCGCGTACTGTCATATAAGCACACTTGAATATAAGTATAATATTATTTGCATGAAAACGCAACTTATGTTATACTTGTCGTCGATATAGATTGTTTCCTTAGTTAAATGGATATAACGGCCCCCTCCTAAGGGGCAGTTGAGGGTTCGATTCCCCCAGGAAACGCTGAAAAGAGTGCGGGCGAGATTTCACCTGCACTCTTCTTTCATTATTCCGTTATTTCCATTTCTTCCCACTTTCATTTAAAAATTAAAGATAGTATTTTATTGTCCCTGTGATTCTCCCGCCTGTTTTATCCCCAGCAGCTCCATTAACCCCTGTCCTGCTGCCGCCCCCGGCACGGCCTGAAAAACATTGATAAACCGGCTGTCACTGCTCCTGTTGCGAAATGCCGGATAGAGAAATCCACATTCCGGCTCTCCCGGCTCGTAATCCTCCTCCAGAGAACAAACAATCCCCACCAGAAAATCGTAAATCTCCTCGGACTCCCACTGGCTGGCACCATCCGTGCCCTTCCGCGGAATGTCATATCCACCGTAAAACATATACACGGCACACCCGCCGCTTTCATGGAAATATTTTCCTGCTTCCTCGTAAAACATTTCCAACAGGGCATCATTTTTCAGCTCACTCTGATTTAACGACAGGAGCAGCTTACGCATGCTGTCATCCGTCATATCCTGTCTGCGGTACGGATACTCCTTTAGCTGTACATTCGTTTCCGCAAAGGGCACCGCCTTGGCAAGTTTTATATTTTTGTCCCGTTCGGACGATGTCAGATTCAGAAAATGCTGGTTAAAGGTACCGTCAATATAGCCCTCCTCGTCCAGATAAGCTCCTGCAATACGGGCAAAGCAGTTTCTTTTGACTGTCATACGTCTCGTCAGCTCCAGCATATCCTCCCGGTTTATCATACCCATGGTTTATAAATCCTCCGTTTCTTTATAAGCTCCCCGATCCATCGTCATTTTCATCCCCATAAATTGTCGGTACCTACAAAAACATCATAAATTCTTTTGTATTGAAAACCCTTTTTATTTACGGTATCATCAGGAATCACAATTTTTAATTCTACCAATTGATTGATGATATTAGACACACTGTTATATGATACTCCTGACATTTCCTGTACTTCCTTTTTCGTAAAAACAATCTGCTTCATGATCACCGGCATGATCCGATATACTGCAGTCCCCTTTATCACCTCAATAGACTGCATATCTTCTTTATAAATATTTTTGATCCGCTCCAGCTTATAAATGTAAGCATTACATTGCTCTATGACACATTGCAGAAAAAACTTAATATATCCCGCTGTATTTCCTCTTCTACATTCCATCAAGTATCTCTGATAAGACGGTTTGTATAATTCTAAAATTTCTGACATATACAAAATAGGAGTTCCCGACTCAAATAATGCCATCTGAACCGGGATCAATGCTCTTCCCAAACGTCCATTGCCGTCTTTATATGCATGAATCGTCTCAAACTGCATATGTGACAATGCAATGTTGATCAGCAACGGGTCAATAAATTCATCATTCATATATTGATATAAGTTCACTAATAACCCATAAACTTCCTCGGGTGCAGGCGGGACAAACGCTGCATTTTCCATACTGCAGCCTCTGGGTCCGATCCAGTTTTGTGTGGTTCTAATCTGTCCCGGAGTTTTCATAGACCCCCGTACGCTGTCCAAAATCAGCTTGTGCATGTTATTTACAAGCTCATAATCAATCTGTCCTGCAGACTTTAAATAAGTAACTGCATATTCCATTGTCTTCTTCAGATTCTGAATTTCCCGGTTCTCATCTGTTTTCTCCATATATTTTAAATAAAACATTTCATCCTGAGAAATCTGGGTTCCCTCAATCTGTGTTGATTTGTAACTCTCATTCAAAAGAACCGAATCCAGAAAAAAACTGGCATCAAACTCCAATGTATGAAGCAAGGACTTATATTCTCCGTATTTCTCATTTGCTTCCGAAATAAGCCTTAGCATTTCCTTATCAATCGTGTATTCCAAAGGCATCTTTTTTGCCTGAAATGGCTGCATAAAATCACCCCTTTTTTCATATATTACCACATTATTCTGAAAAAAATCACTAATTTTTCAAAAAACAGAAATTTTTCATTAAAATCCCAAAGATTTTCACTATATTTTCAAAAAACTGAAATTATATCTTTACGAACACACCAAAAATGTATTAAGATGAAAAAAACTGTTTTTTATGCACAGAAATATAATATTGCGTTGCAAATTTGTGATATATGAAAGGATGGTATGTTTTATGGAAATGACAAATATAAAAAATTTTATTTTTGATATTGGCGGTGTCCTTCTGGAATACCGCTGGGCGGATATGCTGATGGACCACGGACTTTCCAGAGAAAACGCCATTGCCATCGGAAACACGATGTTTAACGATCCTCTGTGGTCCGGCATGGATCTTGCTGCTGCCGGAGAGGAGCAGCCCATTATCGAAGCATACCGTAAGAAATACCCGGCATACGGTGATACGATCGCCTGGTTCATTAACCACTGCGAATATATGCATGTACCCAGAAAAGATGTCTGGGAGCGGGTACATACTCTGAAGGAGCTGGGATATCCTCTTTATCTGCTGTCCAATTATCCGGAGACCATGTTTCACAAGCATACCGACGATGCTCCGTTCCGACAGGACATGTCCGGCGGCGTGATCTCCTATGAGATCAAAAAGCTTAAGCCTTATCCTGAGATTTATCAGCACCTTTTGCAAAAATACAATCTGATCCCGGAGGAATGTCTTTTCTTTGATGACCGTGCCGAGAATACGGAAGGTGCCAGAAAGCAGGGCATTCACGCCATTACTGTCACCTCCCGCCAGTTTTTGATAGAAGAATTGGACAAAATAATAGCAGCAACGAAATAATCCTCATTGCTGCTATTATTCTAATCTGCCAATCTCATCAAAAATGCAGTGACATTTTTCTTCTTCAAAGCTGACATTGACATGCATATGTCCAAACATCCACGCTTCAAACTCTGTGGTATTTTTGATCTCATCCAGATAATCTGTGAGATAATCCTTTGCATAGAAATCCGGATATCCATCCATCTGCTCCAGAATAGAGGAACATGGACTATGAGTAATGATATAGTCCACCTTATGATCGTGAGCGGCGAGATTCTTAAGCCCCTCCTCCATCTCCTCCTCGGAAGGAAGCTCCCGTTCCCACCAGGACAGATGATTGATCCGGAACATTTTCCGCATCTTATACCAGCTCTCAATCCTCTCATCATCCGGCTCCAGCACGCCATCCGGAATGTCGTGGCAGCTTGCTCCGCCAAAGGTAAAAAAGCTTCTGTCATTTATATCAAAAATCTGTCCTCTCATCAGGTGGATCACAGAAGGCCGGATAAAATTAACCTTTCCTCCGTGCCACTCCTCCACCGGCAGATTGTCCAATATATCATAATTACTGTGGTTGCCCGCCACAAAAAGCGTAGTGAACTTTTTATTCTCTAACCAGTCCAGATTGGCATGCTCTCTCGGACTGTCATCCCAGATGCCAAAATCTCCACAGACGATCACATAATCATCCTTCGTCAGCTCCACTCCCTCCGGAAAAACATAACGGTTCAGCCTGCTTTTCCAATCGCCGTGAGTATCGCCTGTTACAAATACCATCTCCATCAGCCCCCAATTTTATTTACACCTGTGTGTCAAATTTGAGTCATATATTCTATTATACATGTATTCTTCTTAAAATGCTACCAAAAAATACTTGAAATATGATGAATAAATGCGTACATTTCTCAAAAAATGGGGGAAAATCACATCCACAAGGGATCTTTATATTATTCCGTCTGATCCGCGGCCCACACAGCCTTTGGTCCATGCTCTCCGGTACGGATCCGCACCACATCCATCAGCTCATAAACAAAAATCTTACCGTCTCCGTGCTCCCCGGTATGTGCTGTACGGCAGATAGCATCTACCGTACGCTTTGCCCACTCCTGACTGGAAACCACAATTTCAAATTTCACCTTAGGAAGAACATTGATGTCCACGTCGTAGCCTCTCACCTTCTCCTTATATCCCATCTGTGTGCCACAGCCCATCACCTGTGAGATTGTCATTCCGTGAACCTGCAGCTCCTGCAGGGCATCCTTGACATCCTCCATTTTATCTTCATTAATAATCGCATCGATTTTGATCATAATCCTAACCTCCTGATTTTCTTTAACTCCCTAATCCAATCCGTTAAAGGACGGATATGCACTTTCTCCATGCTGGCTCTCGTCCAGTCCCACTCTCTCGTCATGCTCTGATACACGCAGCGGAGTAAACAGCTTGACAACAGATGCACAGATCAGCGTTCCGACAATAGCAACTGCGATCGTTGCCACAATGCTGATGATCTGCGCCAGGAACAAACGGTAATCACCGAAGATCAATCCATCCCAGCGTGCCACTCCATTGATAGACTTCTGTGCAAAAATTCCGGTTGCGATACCGCCCCAGATGCCGCCGACACCATGACATCCAAATGCATCCAGCGCATCATCATAACCAAAGTGCTTCTTTACTACGGACATCATAAAGTAACAGAGCGGACTCACTACGATACCAATAATGATCGCAGACCACAGCGGCACAAAACCGGCACCCGGCGTAATGGCTACCAGACCAAGTACGGCACCTGTACAGGCACCGATCACGGTCGGTTTGCCATCACGGATCATATCGATCACCATCCATGAAAGCATTGCACAGGCTGCAGAGGTGTTCGTCGTCATAAATGCGTGAACAGCCAGCCCATTTGCCCCCAAAGCACTTCCCGCATTGAAACCGAACCATCCAAACCACAGGATAGAAGCTCCCAGCAAAACAAACGGGATATTGTGGGTACGGTATGCGGTCTTTTCATATCCGCGGCGCTTGCCGAGCATCAGGGAAAGCACCAGACCGCTGACACCGGAGCTGATATGTACTACATTCCCTCCGGCAAAATCCACAGAACCCAGCACTTCACCGAGAAGACCTCCTTTGCCCCATACCATATGAGCCATCGGGAAATATACAACCAGAAGCCACAGAGCAATAAAAGCAAATAACGCTTTAAATTTCATTCTGCCGGCAACAGATCCGGTGATCAGTGCCGGGGTAATAATAGCAAACATCATCTGAAATGCAGCAAACAATAATGCCGGTATGCCGTCCGCATAAGCTCCGGGCTCCCAGCCCACATTATTCATACAAAAGCTTTTCAGATTACCGATCACACCACCGCAGTTGCCGCTAAAGGAAAGAGAATATCCCACCAGCACCCACATCAGGGAAGCAAGTCCCATAATAAAAAACGACGAAATCATTGTATTTAAGACATTTTTCCGGCGAACAAGTCCTCCATAGAAAAATGCCAGTCCCGGCGTCATAAAAAATACAAACGCCGTTGCTATCATCATAAATCCAGTATCTCCAGAATTCAACATATCCGTACCACCTTTCTGTCCATCACCATTCTCCTGTTTCTATAGTTACGATAGGATTGCGCATTCCTGTCCGAGCTTCATGCCTTCCAAAATAATTCTTAACCGGATTATTTCTTTTTAAGAAAACAAAAAAGGCACTTCTATCTAAAAAATAGAAGCACCTTCGCTCTTTACGAAAACAATCATAGCACAACCAAAAATCATTTTCAATAACTTTTTTCAAAAAAACTTGATAAAAATTCGTACACCGTTTTAATTTCTTTCAAATGCAAACGCCGAACTTTATTATCCAAACTCCGCTATCCCTTTATTTTCACAGGTTTAGAATAAAAGCTGAACAACCTCTTTTTGCCACGCTTCCTGTAGGTTCTGATCCGGATGCGGAATGTCTTGTTGCCCTTCTGATAACGAATCCGATAGATCCCATGAAGTTTTTTGATGGAATTGGTCTTTAGGACAATCTTTTTGTAGGCTCCCCCATTGGTTGCTGCGTATAACTGCACCCGGTCCGCATTATATCTTTTGACACGAAGCAGCAAATAAGGAATGCTGCCTGCTCTTTTTTTCTGCACCGAAATCACCGGTGTGATAAGCCGGGTAACCGTTATGGTCTTTGGTTTTGTAAATGCCCCATATACAATGCGGCTGCCATCCGTCCACCAGGCACGAAGCTTATAACGATACCGGACGCCGGCCTTTTGCTTATTGTATGTATAAGAAAGTGTCTGCCCGGAAAGAGTCTGTATCCGGCGGTATGTCTTATTTTTGCCGGATGACATATAAATTTCATAGCCTGTCGCTGACATATTATAGCTCCAGGAAAGTGTCACATGACGATTGTCTCCAGACCGCACCCGGAGCCCCGCAATAGACAGATCTGATCTTTCCGATGGCTCCGCTGACGCATCGGTATCCGGCATACTTGTGGAAAGCACAGAAGGAGCCGGACTCCCCTGCGGACTCACCGTTGGATTCAGACTGATCATGGGATTCGCTGTTGAGGTTGCTGACGGGGTCACACCAGCTGGCAGACTTGTTGTCGGCGTTGCTGTCGGGGTCACACCGGCTGGCGGACTTGGCGTTGGCGTTGCCGACGGGGTCACACCGGCTGGCGGACTTAGCGTTGGCGTTGCTGTCGGGGTCACACCGGCTGGCGGACTTGGCGTTGAGGTTGCTGTCGGGGTCACTGTCGGTGTGCTGGTGGTAACTATCGGAAATGCACTTGTCTCCGGCAGAGCCTTGATCAGGGTTTGTTCACAATCATATGCGTGACCACACTCCCGACAGAGCATCCCGGTTATTGTTACATATTCATCCTCATAAAAGGTATACGGCTCATATTGGTGGACATGCTCATCAATATCCTGAAAGGTAAGCCCGGCTTCTTTTGCATAGCTTTCGGCTACACTGTCCTTTTTTCCGTACAGTACAACCGTATCATCCTGAAATGCGTTTTCTCCGATTTTTGTCACAGTCTCAGGAATGTATATGCTTTTCAGCGAGGTACAGCCCTTTGCAAAATTCTCCGGGATTTCTGTAAGATCCTCCGGTAAAACTATGTTCTCTAATTCCTTACAATAGGCACCGTCCCCTCTATGCAGCGTCATTCCTTTTCCAAAAATCACGCTTTTGACACCGGTGCACCCATTCAACACCTCATAGCTTGTTTTTGTCCCACCCGGCAGATACAACGATTCTATACCGGAACGAATGATAATCTGATTGGTATTTTGATATGCTTTTCCCATATATATCTGCAGATTTTCTCCCAAAAGGATCATCCTGAGATTTTTCACATCCGCAAATGCCATAGCTCCAAGCCGCTTTACATTACGCAGATCCTGCACCGGGTACAACGCAGTGGCTGCCTCAAATGCTGCAGCACCGATTTCCTCCACTCCGGAAGGAATCATCATATTCTTTACATTGCGCACTGATTCAAAAGCATACTGGGAAATCTTTGTAACACTGTCCGGAATCGTGTACTCTGTCCGCGTATCCTGACTGGGATAACGTACCAGCTCTGACATGTCCGTTGTAAACAAAACACCATCCTTTACTGTGTAAAATCTATTCTCCGGATCAATCGTAATCTCCTCCAGCTTTGTCCCCTCAAAGGGAACCAGCCATGACGTTTCAATCTTCTGAACCTGTTTACCAATATGAATTTTACTCAGACCGGAAAGACTGAAGGCCCCCTCACTGATCTTCTGAACATTATCACCAACCGTAATTTCTCTCAGCTTGCTGCATCGATTAAAAGCATAGGAGCTGATATTCGTAACATCATACACATTACCATCTTTGGAAACAGCATCCGGAATGATCACAATGCCATCGCCTGCCCCCTGATAATCTGCCGCTCCAAAGGATGTGTCCCCCACCATTGCCTCATCCCCTGAAATATTATAATAAATTCCCTGTGGATCTTTGTTATTCTCATCCAGTGTATAGATCACATTGCGATAAGAAACGGGCTTTTCCGCTGCAGAAGTCCTCTCAGAAACCGGATTTCCCAAAAAATCCCCCGATATCAATAATGCAATGATCAAGATCCAGCTGATCCATCGTATGTGTTTTCTCGCAAACATCTCTCATCCCTCTTTATTTGAAATGATGTGAATGTTATCATTCATAAATCATATTCCACTCACCGAATTTACTCCTTTACAACCTGTTCCAAACCAAAGTATATCACAGATGCTTTTTTATTCTCAAGTGCAAGTGCAGGAAAACAGGAAATCATGTCATATTCATCCCCTTATCCTGAAGCATTTTCCGGTACTCTTCCGGCTTGCTTCTCGGCACAGGGACTCTCACACCGCTGCAGACTCCATCAAAGACTCTGCTGCCCAGTGCCGTTACATAGTAGTTAATTCCATCAATCCGAACACGTTCCTTCTTCTGTGTAATTCTCCATATTATCCCAATGCCACATCCAGAACCATCATTAATGCAAACCCCAATGACGCTCCAATCGTACCGATATTACTGTGCATTCCATCCTGACATTCCGGAATCAGCTCCTCGATCACGACATACATCATAGCTCCGGCCGCAAATGCCAGAAGATATGGCAGCACCGGTGAGATCAGTCCGGCGATCAGAATCGTAATAAAGCCGCCGATTGGTTCTACGATTCCGGACAAAACGCCACATACAAATGCTTTTCTCCGGCTCATTCCCTCGCCGCAAAGGGGCAGGGAAATAATCGCTCCCTCCGGGAAATTCTGAATGGCAATGCCAAGTGCCAGTGCCAAAGCACCGGCTGCGGTGATACCGGCTCCCCGTATCAGGCTTCCTGCATAGGCAACCCCCACAGACATTCCTTCCGGAATGTTGTGAAGCGTCACCGCAAACAGCATCATTGTAGTCTTGGACAAATGATGCTGCCCGGAATGAAGTCCCTCCGGTTCCGGGCTTTTTAAATGCAGATGTGGAATGACCGTATCCAGTATCAGCAAAAATCCGATGCCCAGCAGAAATCCCACCAATGCCGGAAGCCAGCCAATCCCTCCCTGCGCTTCTGTCATATCAATCGCCGGGATCAACAGAGACCACACAGAGGCAGCGATCATAACACCTGCTGCAAAACCAAGCAGCAGCTTTTCCAGCTTTGGCGCAATCTTATCCCTAACAAAAAATACCATTGCCGCCCCCAGAGAGGTCCCCAGAAACGGAATACTTAATATGATCAGTTCAGACATAAACTGCTCCTTTCTTAATATTTCATATCTTACACATAATTCTTATCTGTATATTAAATATATGCGTATAAATAAATACAGCGACAGTTAGTTAATACTAACTGTCGCTGTATTGTAACACACACACATTAAAATTGCAAAATATACTCATATGCCTGTTTTTATTGTAACAACACCGCTATCATACGGCAATAATCCTTTTTGTGTAACCTTCTGCTTCATAAAAGGAATTATACTTAAACAGAAGTATTTCAATGAACAACATTCTGTGCTTTCCCCTCAAGAAAACACTTAACATTCCCGGAAGCAATATCGATCAGGCGCCCTCTTGCCTCCTTGGCAGCCCATGCAATGTGCGGCGTGATCACACAGTTCTCACAGGCAAGCAGCGGATTATCCGGTTTGGCAGGCTCCACAGATACCACGTCAACACCTGCTCCATACACCTTACCGCTGTGAAGAGCCTCCGCCAGATCCTTTTCCACAATCGTTCCGCCACGGCTGGTATTGATCAGAATGACCCCATCCTTCATCTGCGCGATGGTTTCTTTACAGACAAGATCTTTCGTCTGCTCATTCAATGGACAGGCAAGAAAGATCACATCGGACTCCTTCAAAAGCTGTTCTCTGGAAACATATTCTCCGATCGCCTTTCCTTCCGGCGTCTCATGGGAACCATTGGTGATCACTCTCATGCCAAACGCTTTCGCTACACGGCCAATGGCTTTGCCTGTCTGTCCAAAACCGATAATTCCCGCCGTCTTATGATCCAGCTCGATCAATGGATAATCCCAAAAACAGAAATCACGGCCCCTGCTCCATCTGCCATTATGAACCTCTTTGCTGTGATGCGCTGCGTGAGAGCAGATATCCAAAAGCAGGGCAAATGCCTGCTGTGCAACTGCCTGTGTACTGTATCCCGGCACATTTGTAACCGTAATACCATGCGTTGCAGCAGCTGCCATATCTACTACATTATATCCGGTAGCCAGCACACCAATATATTGAAGCTTGGGACATGCTTCCATAACCTCTGCTGTAATGACCGTTTTATTGGTCAGAGCAATCTCGCAGTCCTGCAGCCGGTCCACAATATCTGCCGTCTGATTTGGTGTGTACTCATATACAGTCAGATCACCTAATGCTTCCATTTTATCCCAGTTTAAATCACCCGGATTGCTTGTAAAACCATCTAAAATCACAATTTTCATTGATCTATGCCTCCTGTCTTTCCGTATTTAAATTATAAATTTGAGGTTACTATAGCACCTTTGTCCGAACTGTGCAAGAACCCTGCGGAATCATCCATAACTTTGTTAAAAGAAAATAAATAAATCATATAACTTGTCCGGCGATTCCTACACCCTTTACAGCGGTGGCAGCAGCAGACCATGACGATAATTTTCCTCTTAACACAGCATAAGCCTCTGTGTCCGATTATTAGGACACAGAGGCTTATGTTTTATTTTGGTGCAAGGCACATTCTACTCATATCCATCTTCATTAATAATGGTGGAAATCACAGAAAATTCCATACTGTTTTCCTTTGTTGTCTTTTCCAGAGAAATGCTTCTGGCAATTTTTTTCATATCCCGTTCTGATAAGCCATCTCCTCCGATAATTTCCATACAGTATCCAACATTCTCGTCAAAGATCCAGATAGTGTTTTCTCTATTATCCTCTACATACATTCGTTCCGCCTTCGTCTGAGCCTCCGCAGGACGTATCCCCTTAAAATAATATGCCCTGTTTTCTCCGATCGTCATTTTTTCTATGTCTTTGATATATTTCATCCGTACATTTTTCGCACGATTGATATAATACACACTGACCGAAAAATCCTTATCTGTATATTTTTCCATAGATTTCCATATTTTTTTCTTCTTTTTAGGATCTGTTTCTTTTACAAGCTTCTTCCTTAGTTTATTATGCTCCGCCTCTTTATATTGAAAAAGAACATTCCCGTAGTAATCCGTATACTTCGTTGGACGTTTCCAGATAGTATAATCCTTTCCCAGCCTCAATGCTTCTTTATTGTATGACAGCTTTACATAATAATTAGGATGGGCATTCCGGATATACTTTGCCAAAGTATCTTTCGCTTCACGCTCCATAGTATATTCATATCCCAGAGTTTCTCCGTATTTCTTATAAAAATGCAATATGGCCACATGGTCCTTTGCTTCCCTTTCCACGCTATAAGTAAAATGTGTATTCATCTTCTGGGATGCATAACCTCCCACCGGAAGGATCACCACCAGCGCAGCGGCAACAATCGCTGCTGCCATCATAAGCCGCGGATGCTTATGCTCCGGCTGCCTTGTCTCACCTGCCCCTGTAATTTCACTCAGGATCTCGCTTTTTCTCTCCCCCGATACCCTAACATGATCATACATATCCCGATAATCTTTTATACTCATAATATTCCTCCTTTTCCCGCAGACGCGCAAACTTTAGAATCCAACAACTCCCGGTTCTAATGATTCCCGCAGCTTCTCCCTGCCCCGTTTCAGACGCATTTTCACTGCCGAAGTGCTGCACCGTAGTATCTGTCCGATTTCACGTACACTGTATCCCTCATAATAATAAAGATACAGCACCAGACGATACTTTTCCGGTAATGCTGCTACTTCCTGCCAGATTTCCTTTTGAGCCTCCTGCCAGCCAAATACTTCCTCCGGCATATTCTCATCGAACTCCTGCCTTTTTTGATTCCAACGAGACCGCAGATGATCCTTTGACAGATTGATCGCTACCCGCAGCAGCCAGCGCCTGACATGCTCCTCTGACGCAAATTCCCCCTCCTGACGGTACAGACGCACGAAGGTCTCCTGTGCCACATCCTCTGCATCCGCCGGATTTTTCACGTAGGTAAAGGAAAGCCGGTAAACGAAATCAAAATGCCTGTTATAGCAGCTCTCAAACTCCTCTTTATCCAAATTTCGTCTCCCCCTTTCACTTGATATACGAATGATGTTTTCAAAAGGTCACAATGCTGCTATTACCTCATTTAATTTTCCTGATACTCACACGCCACCCGTTTGCCGTGGAAAGCAATGCCAAAAAATCCAATCTCCGTGATGCCGTGATACTTCATATCCTCTGCATACCCACGATCCCGTATCTGGCGGACCGCATCCTTTGCCGCCCCGGCAAGTTCCTGCTCTGTCTGGCTCTTCGCGACCTTAAACTCAATGATATATCCCTTACGTTTATGATCTCTCGGTTCCAGCTGCAGATCAAAGCGTCCCTCTCCCGACTCCCGGTTGGACAATATATAATACCGGTCAGACAGGATTGCCAGCATTCCAAAATCGGAAGGGATCATCCAGAAGCGTCCTGCCTTATATGCACCGGGAATCATTCCATCTGCACAAAGCTGATTCACACGTCTGGGGGTAATATCCCACTGTCCTGCCAGTTCCTTTGCCCGAATAAAATCCTGCTTCATATGATCACTTCCTTCCCAAATTCTTTCTTGTCTGTTTTCTTTGGTATAGCCCGTTTTCAGGAAATTATCAAGAAATAAATATGTGGTTCGGGAAATTTAAGGAAATATAAATCATTATTTCTCGTAATTTCCTCAAAAAACGGCAGTGCTGCTTTTTGACAACACTGCCGTCAGGTTCGAATCTAAATTCACACTTCCGCTTACAATCTTTCGAATGCTACAAAAACTCCCATACTATCTTTCAATAATTCCAGCTCCTTTTTCAGTCGTTTGTCATTGCAGCTGCCTGCTGCTTCTTTGTATGTCATCGCCTCAAGCCGCACAGCTACTCTGGCCGTCTCCGTTTTTTGTCCGGAATCCCCGCGGTAAGTAATCTTGCAGGTAACCTCCGGGCTGTCCAACACTTCATTTTTAACGGCTGCCTCTGCGGTAAGCTCCTCGTCTGTCATACCGGTGCTGTTATTATCCCACAGCCGCTTATAAAGCTCCTTCGACAATTTTTTCTCATCACAGATAGCCACTTCAACATCCTTTCTGTCCTGATCCTTCGCGGAGATGGTATAAGATTTATAATACTTCGCCTCCAGATTGTCTGCACCCTCCGGCACAACCTCAATATCCACGCCACTGCTGACCTGTTTCGGTTTTTCGCACTCCTCGCCTTTGATCACATATGGCTTATCCTTCGGCTGCAGGATGCGGAAACAGCCTTTGTTTACCGAATAGGTAATGGTATCCATATTTTCCCCCTCACATACCAAAGGCAGATCGATCATATATCCGATCTCTTTGTTTTGATCCGAACCGCTCCAGGATTCTCCTGTGGCTCCCCCCGAATAAATAGCAGTCTGCGTCTCTCCCTTTTTCAGTTCCTTTACCTCGGCAGCCTTCACCTTCATCACAAAACCGTTTTCCACATTCTGGGATGACTTATCGGTAGATATGTCCGTTTTATGGGACAGCCCCGTATTGGATAATATCTGCTCCGGCAGATTTCCAAAACCGATTCCTGCCACCAATGCCGCACATGCCACCAGCGCAACGGCCGGTCTTATATAATTTCTCTTTTTCTTCATAGGATATTCCCCCTTTTCAAACCTTACTTTGATCTCATTATCATTTACCTCCGGGGTAAGGGCCTGCTGTAAAATCTGGTCTAATTTTTTTTCATTCATATTACGAATCCTCCATTCGCCGGCAACCCTTTACCTCCGGGCCGTCAGGCATAATAACTGCCAATTCTTTTTTCAGGATACTCTTTGCTCTGCGCATCCGGCTTTTCACGGTGCTTTCCGGAATATGCAGACATTCTGCAATCTCCTTAAACTTTAGTCCTGCAGAATAGTAAAGATAAACAATCGTGCGGTATTTTTGCGGTAATGCCTGCACCTGTCTTTGCACTATCTCTGTCATTTCCTTTTGCAAAAGCTGCTGCTCCGGTTCCTCCGTGCTTTTTCCCGGCATATGAAAACCATTTTCCACATGCTTTTCGTAGCTTTCAAACGCTGCGATCCTGTGCCTCCATGCAAATTTTCTCCTTTTGTTTCTCCATATAAGGATGGAAACGGATAATGCATAACTTTTCAGAGAATCATTTTTATTTAATTTGTCAGCCTGCTCCCACAATGTCAGCATGGTGTCCTGGTAAAGATCATCTCCCTCTGCGCTTCCCCCTGCATTCATCCGGCAGAATCGTAAAATGTCTTTACCGCTCTCGGACACAAACCGGTCAAATTCCTGTCTTGTCACGTTTTCCTTTCCTTTCCTCTTCCCTTGACGTCTCGGTTAGAATCCTTACACTTTAATATTGTAATGATTCCGAAAAAAGTTTATAATTTTCGACAAAAAAACAGCCAGACTGTATGATCCTCAGATATTGAAGCCTTTGAGGACAGTACGTTCGGCTGTTTCTTCATAAGATTCCTTACCTATCACTAAAATGAAGCATCCACTACCTTCTGCTGATTAACATCAATCACTCCGTATGTGTTCAGACGCAGAGAAGGAATCACCGGCAGGCTTACAAAGCTCAGTGTCATAAACGGATCGATCTCCTCTGAGATCCCCCATTCACGCAGAATCGCTTTCATTTCCTCCAGTCTCTGATCCACCTCTTCCAACGGAAGAGTTGACATCAGGCCGGCGATCTGCAGCGGAAGATCTGCAACGATCTTTCCATCCAGTGCAATCGCCAGACCACCTTCATTTTCAATGACACGGTTCGCTGCACATGCTATATCCTCATCATTCGTTCCGGCAATGACCAGATTATGAGAATCATGTCCCACACTTGTAGCAACTGCACCCTTTTTCAGACCATATCTTCCCAAAAAGCCTTTGCCAATATGACCGGTATTTTTATGACGCTCCAGAGCAACGATCTTCACAATATCCTCCTCCGGATCCACACCGTCTGCACAGCCCTCCCGGCATGTCCATCCGGCAATCCGTTCTGTAGTCAGAAGTTCATGCGCATTCAGATCGATCACACGGATACGCTCCCCTTTCTTTTCCATTGCAAGCTGTGACACATTCACCGGGTCGACATGGAAGGAATGGTATACCCGTTCCTGTATCTCCTGTCCCATTTCCGGCACAGAGCTTTTCACAAGGCTTTTTCCGTTCTCTGCTGCAAGGACACCGTCCTTGTATACTTCCAGAACATTCAGTTCTGTCAGACTGTCAAGCACTGCAATATCCGCACAATAACCCGGTGCAATGGCACCATGGTTCACAAGTCCAAAATAGGAGGCTGCATTATAAGTTCCTGCCTTGATCGCCTTGACCGGATCAATACCTTTCTGTACGGCTTTTCGTACAATGGCATCAATATGTCCATCCCGAAGCAAATCACACGGATGCTTATCATCTGTCACCAGCATGATCCTCTGGGCATACGGTGCTTCAAATAACGGAAGCAATGCCTCCAGATTATGTGCGGCCGTTCCTTCACGCACCATGATCCACTGACCCCTTGCAAACTTTTCCTTCGCTTCCCGGACATTGGAGCATTCGTGATCGGAGCGTATCCCTGCTGCCACATAACCATTAAGCTCCTGTCCCGACAACAGCGGAGCATGTCCATCAATAATTTTCTGATGTTCCAGTGTTACATTTATCTTATCCAGAATCGCCGGATCTGCCTGATTTACTCCAAAGGAATTCATCATTTCTGCCAGACCGATCACACGATCGTTCTCATAAAACGGCTCAATATCTGCCGCTTCCAGACAGGCTCCTGCCTCATCCAGCCCGGTGGAAGGCACACATGACGGTACTACAAAGAACACGTCCAATGTCATATCCTGTGTATATCTGAGCATAAACTCAATTCCCTCGCAGCCTGCCACATTGGCAATCTCATGAGGATCTGTAATAACTGCTGTGGTTCCATGGGGAAGCACAGCCTTCTCAAACTCGGCAGGCGCCACCATCGAACTTTCCAGATGAATATGACCGTCGATAAATCCCGGGCAAAGATACTTTCCTGTCATATCCTTTTCGACCTCACCCTCATATGTTCCGATCCCGGCAATCATTCCATCCACAACTGCCACATCACCAATCTCTATATCCTCCGTAAATACATTGACAATGCCGGCATTTTTCAGAACCAGATCTGCCTTCTGTCTGCCGTTTGCCACATGAATGAGTTTTTCTCTGATTTTTTTATTCATTATGATCGTCCTCCGCTCCACATTTTTATTTATCATTGTACCCCCCGCACTATAATTTTGCAAGAAATTACACCATGCAGAAAGTTCATCATGGAACGCGCCCCTTCAGATGGCATATTATCGAAAATAATAAAAGATAATCGTAATGACGGTACATAACATCAAAAAAAGCCCGGCAATATTTTCGCAGTATCTGACCGGCTTCCCCTGCCACATTCTCAAGCCCAGATTATTGGACAGAAGCACCGCAGACATACAGGATAAACCAAACGCATAAAGCACCTTCTCCGGAGACTGCAAAATAACAGCCAATAACACTCCGCTGATCACCGCCAGTTCATGTATCACAAAATTACCGATCTTATAAAACTCTCTTACTCCACACCACAACAGCTCCGTTACAAGCCACACCCCAAACACACTCCAGACACTCCATTTCTGCCACATACACGGTATCCACAGAAGCAATGCCAAAACCACAATGGCACGGATCATGAATTGATTCCATCTGCCCAAAACAACCTTGTCTCTTTGCAACTGCTGCTTTATTTTCTTTTCTGCCTCATACTCTGCCTCCATTGCATGCAGCGCTTCCTCATCCTCCGGGGAAAATGCTTCTTCCAATTCAAAACCACAGATTCCCAAAAGCTGATTCATTATCTTCATAACAAACCTCCCTTTCTGCCTTTCAATCTTCCTGCTCGCGATACAGTATGACAAGAATACAAAACTCCTATGACATATAATGTCATAGGAGTCAATAAATTTAACGGTTTTGATCCATGCCTCTATACTGTGTCTGATATCCATGATTGTCCTGTGGACGCATATCATTAGGATACATCGTATCCGCATAAATATCTGTCTGAAGCTTCTTTAACATAGAAAAGACCTTCTGATACTCCGGTATATCATAAATCTTAAAACCTTCGTGATCATGATTGGAATGACCATTCCGGGTATCCGTGTTGTAGGTTGTATGTCCACATACCATGATCACATCCCCCACCCCGAGCATCTGATCAAAAATCCCCCTGTGGATATTGATATGGGAAAGATCCGTAAACGGTTTCATTTCATAATTATATGTAAACATCCCTCCGGATATATATACACCCTTATCTGTGATAATAAACTCCGTATGCTTATATTTCAATATAGAAAACAGCACACCGCCCACATAAAGCCATACCGGCATCAGATGCAGCAAAAAGAATCCCAGAAATGCCAGTCCGAAGCCTCCTGACATCGCCCCGGCCGATGCCATGCGGATCGTACCGATCATAGAACCATCCACAAGTGCCCATATCACTGCAACCGGAAGCATGGAATTAAATATGCTTTCCAAAAGAAAACATTTAAAATCCGGTCTTCCCCTCCATAAAATCTGTTCCTGATCTCCAACCATTAATTCTAAATCTGATTTGTTCATTTTCATCCTCTTTCATAAGTGCTTTGTTGTTTATGCGCCTGACATCGTAAAGGCGTTCCCTTTCTTTTGATTGTAACGGCACCCTTTTCAAATGTCAACGGAGGAAGCAAGATAAGCCTCCACATCCTCTCTGTTTTCCGCGATACCGTCCATATCAACACCTGCCGCCAGCACATATCCGGCCACCTGCCGCACCTGGCTGGACTGCGCCTTTCCTGTTTTACACCAGATTGCAAAATGCTCACAGTTATTATGGATCAGACTGTATTTTTCCTCGCCTAACCGGCTGTTCGCCCGCTGCACCGTCTCCTCCGGAGAAAAAACATCCCACTCCTGCTGCTGGAAGCGTTCCCCGTAGTAATCCATGATCCCATGAAAGAAAAAGGACGTGGCAGACCGGAGCTTGATTGGAAATCCCGGCGCAAAACTCACAACAAAATAATCTTCGCCTTCCTTTACAAAATCCTCTATAGGTGCTTCATGAACAGACACCCGGCCGCCAAAATCTCCACCTTCTCCGGCATAGTGGATCACTCTGCCGGCTCCCACATATATGCCATAATGCTCATACAACCGTCTGGATACACCGATCACATCTCCCGGCCGCACAAACGCATCTGCCATCAGCCGATCCATCTTCTCCCGCATGGCCGCAATGCTTCCGTTGCCCTTCTGCCTGCCATCCTCTCCTACAATACGTGCTTTCTGTGATAATGTTCTCTGCTGCAGTACCCATCCATTCCGGCTCTCGATCGTCCTCCAGAGAAGACTCTCCCCATGGGTCTTTCTTTCCACATTGGGGCAGTCTCCCATCCGGTCCACTAAATCCTGCTCCAGATCCAGAAATGCCGTAATATCATTTGTGAGGTTATTCGAAATATCATTATAATCTGCCGACATCATACTCCCCTTTTCTCAACAATTTTGATCACGGTTTCAAAAACCTTTTCCATCTGTGCTTTCAAAATATTTCCAGGTACGGTTGACAAAAAAATTATCAAACGCATCACCATATGTGATTTGTGGTGCTGCCTCCGGATATCCGTTTTTTACGCCTATAACATGCTCATCTACAGAATCCGTGACATTTCTTACCTGATCTTCTACATCTTTCTGGTCGCATCCCATAAAACAGGCGACACACAAAACCAACATAATTGTGCCTGTCATCCCCAGCGCATCCGTCCTGTAATTGTCTACATTGTATGGATAGCCACCGAAAAATACAGTACGCTTTGTCTTTGATAATACCATGAACTCCTCTGCACTGACAACGGCAATCTCTGCTTCTCCCAGCTCCGTATCATACAGCCGGCTTACATCTCCGTTCACAATAAGATTGCAGTCCAGATATAATATATGCAGATACCTTGAAAAAGTGTCTCCCAGCAAAAGCAGGCGGTACACCGCTTCCACCGTATAATAATACCCAGCTTCCTCCGGCAGCCGGCCCCCCCACGCCGCAACAGACAGCAGGCGTATCGTCACTCCCTCCGCCTCCGCTGCCAGTACCAGCAGCTTCTGCTGATTCTCCCATGATATATCCTTATGTAATATCAGAATATCGTAACGCCTTCCACTGTTCCGGTTACAGAGCATGGAATAAACCGCCACCGGTTCATATATTTCAATTGACTTTGTCATATTATTGACTTATTACCCGCAAAACCCTATAATTTATACAATTGCACATATTATTAAGGAGGAATTTTAAATTATGAGAAAGACATTCAAGAAACTTTTATCACTGACACTTGCGACTACTATGGTCGTTGGTCTTGCAGGCTGCGGCAATACAGCTTCCAATGGTGGCAGCTCTGATTCCGCCGACAAGGGCGGCTCCGGCAAGACATACACCGTTGGTATCTGCCAGCTTGTACAGCACGAGGCACTCGACGCTGCCACAAAGGGCTTCAAGACAGCTTTGAAGGATAAACTGGGAGACAATGTAAAGTTTGATGAGCAGAATGCGGCCGGTGATGCACCAACCTGTTCTACCATCTGTACTTCTTTTGTTACCAACAATTATGACCTGATCCTCGGTAATGCAACCGCAGCTTTCCAGGCTGCCGTTTCCGCTACCGACAAGATCCCGGTACTTGGTACATCTATCACTGATTATGGCACCGCTCTTGATATTTCCGACTGGAAGGGCGTAACCGGCAAGAACGCTTCCGGTACGACAGACCTTGCTCCTCTGGATCAGCAGGCAAGCTGTATCGCAGAGCTGTTCCCGGATGCTAAGAACATCGGTATCCTTTACTGCTCATCAGAGCCAAACAGTATCTATCAGTCAAAAACCATCACCAAGTATCTGGAAGATAAGGGATACAAAGTAAAGGATTATACGTTCTCTGATTCCAATGATGTTGCTTCTGTTACAAAGAATGCATGTGATGCTTCTGATGTAATCTATATTCCTACTGACAATACGGCTGCTTCCTGCACCGAGGCGATCAATAATGTAACAGCTCCTGCTAAAATCCCTGTATTCACCGGCGAGGAAGGTATTGCAAAGGGCTGTGGCGTCGCTACCCTGTCTATCAGCTACTATGATCTTGGATATGAGACCGGTGAGATGGCTTATGACATTCTTGTAAACGGCGAGGACGTTTCCAAGATGGAAGTAAAGTCTGCTCCAAAATTCACAAAAGAATATATCGAAGATCGTGCAAAGGATCTGAATGTAACAATTCCTGACGACTACGAAAAGATTTCTGCTGAATAATCACATTGGAGACAGCGGGCAATTAACTGCCCAGAAACGAGGAAATTATGTTTATATTAAATTATTTCGCTTCATTGAATCCGGTGGCATTTACGAATGCCCTGCCGGGCAATGTGGCACAGGGTCTGATCTGGGGTATTATGGCACTGGGTGTTTATATCACCTTCCGTCTTCTGGATTTCGCAGACCTGACTGTAGATGGCTCCTTCGCGACCGGCGGAGCAGTCACCGTAATGATGACTATAAACGGGCACAACATCTGGATTTCCCTGCTGTGCGCATGTATTGCCGGACTTCTTGCAGGGCTGTGTACCGGTCTGTTACATACAAAGCTCGGTATCCCGCCGATCCTTGCCGGTATCCTGACACAGATTGCGCTTTATTCCATCAATCTGAATATCATGGACCGTCACGCAAATCAGGCACTGAGTATTGACAAGTATGATCTGATCATCTCCTCCCGCCAGCTCGATCATGCGATCATCGTAGGCATCGTGTTTGCCATTGTATTGATCGCCCTTCTCTACTGGTATTTTGGTACAGAGCAGGGTTCTGCCATCCGTGCGACCGGATGTAATCCTGCCATGAGTAAAGCACAGGGTATCAACATTGATACAATGAAGCTGATCGGTCTTGCCCTTTCCAATGGAATTGTAGCATTGTCCGGCGGACTTCTGTCCCAGTATTCCGGTTTCTCTGATGTGAATATGGGACGAGGCGGCATCGTAATCGGTCTTGCCGCAGTCATTATCGGAGAGGTACTCGGAGATGCCATTCTCGGCAAGCACATGGATTTCAAGGGACGTCTTACTTTTGTAGTTCTTGGCGGCATTATTTATTATGTGGTAATCGGTATCGTCCTGTGGCTGAAGATGCCTAGTGATGACCTGAAGCTTTTCACCGCCATCATCGTAGCGATCTTCCTTGCAGTTCCTTATCTGAAGGGAAAAAGTAAAAGCTCCTTCAAAAAAGCAGGCAGGCGTTCCGCGGCGTCTTTAAACAGCGCATCTGCAAAGGAGGGCAAATAAATGTTAGAGATTCGTAATGTACATAAAACCTTCAACCTGGGAACCATCAACGAAAAACATGCCCTGAACGGCGTTGACCTCACCTTAAATGAGGGCGATTTCGTTACTGTCATTGGCGGTAACGGTGCCGGAAAGTCCACCATGCTCAATGCCATCGCCGGTACCTGGCCGGTGGATGAGGGTTCTATCCTGATCGACGGCGTGGATGTGACGGGACTTCCGGAGTTTAAACGTGCCTCTTTCCTTGGACGTGTATTTCAGGACCCTATGACCGGCACAACTGCAACCATGCAGATTGATGAAAACCTTGCCCTGGCCGCACGCCGTGGACAGCATCGTGGTCTGAAATGGGGTATCACCAAAAAGGAAAAAACAAAATTTCATGAGCTTTTGAAGACATTGGAGCTTGGTCTGGAGGATCGCATGACCTCAAAGGTTGGTCTTTTGTCCGGTGGTCAGCGTCAGGCAGTTACACTGCTGATGGCCTCCCTCCGGAAACCAAAGCTTCTGCTTCTGGATGAGCATACGGCAGCTCTGGATCCAAAGACTGCAGCAAAGGTATTGGAGCTCACCGACAAGATCATCGAGGAAAACCACCTGACAGCAATGATGGTTACACATAATATGCGTGACGCCATCGCTCACGGCAACCGTCTGATCATGATGAACAACGGCCGTGTCATTCTGAACATTTCCGGTGAGGAGAAAAAGAAATTGACCGTAGAAGATCTTCTGATAAAATTTGAAGAGGTCTCCGGCGAGGAGTTTGATTCCGATAAGGCGTTACTGGGATAATCATTAACATAAATAATCCGTTTTTCTAACAACTGTGTTAGAAACACACCGTTATTAAGGCTGTATATCTGCTGGTCCTTCCTCGTCAGATATACAGCTTTTTACTACTATAGAAAGAGAGACTTTTTATGTATCATTTTGGAATTATCGGAGCAGGAAATATTGCTCATAAATTTATCGAAGCAGTTCGTATGACAAAAAACGCCGACGTAACAGCGGTTGCCAGCAAGTCTTTGGAGCGTGCCAGAGATTGGGCCGAAAAGGAGGGGCTGAGCCGGTATTGCGACAGCTATGAAACACTTCTGGCCGATCCTGACATTGACATTATCTATATCGCCACATTATCTAACGCTCACTATGACAATATCAAGGCGTGTCTGGAAGCGGGCAAACATGTAATCTGTGAAAAGCCCATGACACAGACCGCTTCCCAGGCGCAGGAGATGATCACCCTTGCCAGAGAAAAGCAGCTTTTTCTTATGGAGGGCATGTGGTCACGCTTTCTGCCAAAATCCCTCCGGGTGCGCCGGTGGATTCAGGAGGGCAGGATCGGAGAGCTTCATCTGATGCAGGCAAATATCGGCTGGAAAGCCGACAAAACCTATAATAAACGATTATTTTATCCGGAACTCGGCGGCGGCTCCCTCTACGATATCGGAATCTATCCCATGGAACTGCTGCCCTATTATGCAGACCAGAAGATTACCCAGATGCAATTTTTCAAAAAAGATTATTCTACAGGTGTAGATGAGATTGTCAGCCTGAATCTACAATTAGAACGGTGCATTGCCAATATCCAGTGTTCCTTTACCACCAAAATGCCGGAGGATGCCTATCTCTATGGCAGCGATGGCTATATCCATATCCCAAAGATCCATTTCGGCAACCGAGCACGCCTGTATGATCTGGAAGACCGGCTGGTGGAGGATTTCCATGAAGGTCTGGACAACGGCTTTTACTACGAGGTCTGCGAAGTCATTTCCTGCATCGAAAAAGGACAGACGGAAAGCTCCATCTGCCCATTAAATATGACATATGACAATGCAAAACTGTTTGATCATGTCCTGCGCTCCAGATAATTTATCCTTATATCAGGCACCTGCTGTCACTCCTTACGGGAGGCTCTCTCCAGACCCTTTCCGTACAATGCCGCCAGCATCTGCTGAAATAATGTGGCGATCAGAACCGGAAAGATAGCTTCTCCCGGAAAAGAGGTGGTTGCGATCACAGCTCCGGCACTGATATTGCGCATTCCGGCTCCGTACATCATAGAAACCTGTGTTTGCCGGTCCTGATGGAACAAACGGGCGATCACAAGACCGGCTCCATAGCCCCCTGCTGCCAGAAGAAACATAAAAACGGCTACCAGGATCCGCTGCCCATTCATGTGACGGACATACGGCGCAACCCCGGAGGAGTTTGAAGCAACGACAAACATCAACGCAATTTTAGAAAACGGTGCCAGTCTGGACGGCCATGTCTCCCTGACACGATCTCCGCTGACCTGATTTAATGTCATTGCGGCAATCGACGGAAGTGCAACCATGAAAACAAGCTGGCTGATCATATGGGTCATATCAATATGAACCTTCGATCCCACAAAAATGCTAAGCGTGATCGGAATGATCAACGGTGCCAGAACCGTATCTACCACCACAAGTGCCAGCGAAACCGCCAGATTTCCATCATAGATCATCACCCACATTAAAGCACTGACTGCTGTAGGAACCGCAAATTCCAGCACCATTCCCGTAACCAGATCGGGATTCCCCGGAAATGCAAGGGTTCCCACACCGCAGACAATCCCCGGAATCACCAGATGAAGCAGCGCCATCACGATCAACAGCGGTGCCGGATTCCGGAATACATTTGCCACATCACGGAATCTGGATTTGAGTGCTCCGGTAAACGTCATAAATGCAAATACATAGGGAACAAAGGGCACACCATGCTTTGCAATCTGTGGAAACAATACCCCAAACGCAAGACACGCCGGCGTAACCAGCGCCATCCATTTTTCTATAAAGCTGTTAAATCGATATAATGTTTTCATTTGCTGTCATTCTCCTTCGTGTTGTAAACGGACATTTCCCGATATAACTTCTTTGCGACAAAATCAATATCTTTAACTCCATAAATATATTCGTCTGCATTCTTCTTAAAAATGTTTAACACATCGTCATTTTCCATAACCGGCTGCAATACCTTCATATACTTCCGTTCTTTTATCATTTTATTATTTCCGGCGGCTTCATAGCTCTGAATGGCATTTTCCTGATGCAGTATTCTGACTGCCTTCCGGCTTACCGGCACACCCTTTTCCGTCCCCTGCAGCCGCACCATCTCTTTGCTGTTTAAAAGATAATTCAACAGTCTCGCCGCTTCCTCCGGATGATTTGTAAGGGAACTGACCGCATACATGGTTGCCGGCTTCACATACCATCCGGTCAGCTTCTGCCCCGGCACATCAGGATATTCTCCGATCACCGGCTCACCCCCGGCTGCTTTCAGTCCACCACAGCAATTTCCCGCATCACTGACCCAGAACATTCCCCCTGCAATCTTTCCCGATACAAACATCGTATCGGAAAACTGATCCACCGAAGGCATCACCTTTTCATCAATGAGCCTTTTATAGAAGCTGAGAATTGTTTTAACATCCTTTTCTCCGGGAAGAAACCGGCCATCCTCACCAAACATCTTCTTGCCTGTGGTCTGCTCATAATATGCGATCAAAAACAAAAACATCTGTTTTTTCGCCATGCCAATCGGATAAATTCCATCCTTTTTCATTATCTTCGCCGCTTTAAAATAATCATCCCAGCTTTCAGGAAGAGAAATGCCATAGGCATCATATATCTTTTTGTTGTAGTAAACGGTTGATGTGTTAAATGCAATCGGTATTGCATTTAATTTGCCGTTTTTTTCTCCAAATGCCAGATCCTCTTTTGTAAAATTATCCAGGTCAATATAATCCTTTAACTGATACAGGTCATAATATCCGGAACCGTCCCTGGAATACGTGTCGAGCCACGCATAATTGATCTGCATTACATCTGTCTCCGTATGAGATTTCATCCACACCTGCATACGCTTCTCATATCCGTTCCAGTCCCCATAATGATATTCCACATCAATATCCGAATTCTGCTTCTGAAATTCATCGACTCCGTCCATGGTATAAGCATGTCTGGCATCATTTCCCCACCACGAAAAGGAAATTTTGCTGCTGTCACTGCCGGTAATCACATCCACACTGCCACTCTTTTTACATCCGGTAAGCAATCCACCGGACAAAAGAGTCATTACCAATAACATTGTCATTCCGGCACATATTTTCTTTGCCATATTTTTACTATGCATCGTCTTCCATCCCTTCCCTGTATACCGTATATTGATTTTTTCCATGTCTCTTAGAAATATAAAGCGCACGATCCGCTTTCCGGGATAGTTCTTCAAATGAAAAATCTCCACTGATGAGACAAACTCCCGCACTCAACGATACATCACATGCCTCATGCTCCAGGGTAAATTCTTCTGCAAATACTTTCAGCAGACTGTCCATATCGGCCGTCATACGGTTCTTAGCATATTCCATATCCTCTTTTCGGAAAGAACGATAATAGGAAAACTCATCGCCTCCTACACGACCGATCGTTCCCGCCGCATCCAGCTTCTTGCGAAGCAAACGTCCCATCCGGGCAATGGCGAGATCCCCCTGGGCATGCCCCAGCTTGTCATTTACCTGCTTAAAATTATCAATGTCAAACATAACAAATAACTTTATGTTTTCCGGTGCCATACGTCCCAGTTCTTCTGTCACCTGCTTATGAAAAGCACGCTTATTGCATACGCCGGAAAGCGCATCGATCGCCGCCTCGTTTTCCAGCTTGGAAACAAGACCATCCACCGGCTGTGTTGCTCTCTTCAAAATGATCATTCCTATAGAAACAAAAACAAGAACACAGATTGATGTGATCAGATATACTGATCTTTTTAATTGATCATTCTCTTTCATAATCTTGTTCATCGAAACCGAACAGACAACTCTCCAGCCATTGGAACACTGATTTGACGTTACAAGATATTTTTTATTCATTGCCGAAAAATTACTCTCATCCACAAGCAGGGAAGCTGTCACCTCAGGAAGCTTTTTTCCTATTTCCTGCTTCCCGGAGGAATACAGGATCTGCTTTTCGTCGTTGATCAGCCGGATCGTAATGCCCTTTAGTTCCTCCGGATATTTGAATACGCTGTCTAATTCCTTACTGTAAAAGGATGCCACAAGGATGGCATGAGGATTTAATCTTTTCACATAATATAACCGGTCCGTATTGCCACCCACGCCAAATGCCCAGCCGGAATCCACCTTTTGATTCGTAATACAGCCGGCAAAGGTATCATAAAGCCCGCCCTTCGGAAATGCTCCGGAGGTAGTCTTCGACAGCCATCCCACTGAATGATCATTAGAATAAATAATAGAAAAATCGGAAAAATTCTCCATCAATCCAATATCAACGATCCGATCCGTTATCTTCTCTTCCGATATCACCCGGTGATATTCATCCATGCTCTCGTCCGTTGCGTCATACGCATAGTATTTTTCATCGGCAAACATCAGACTGGCTGTGGATTCCACCTTTTTGAGATATGAATTAATGTTCATCTGTAACTGGTGGCTGTCCGCCGCCACAAGGCTTGCCACTTTTTGACGCATCACCGTGCCTGATCTCTCCAGAATGACACTCGCAAGAACGGCTGAAACAACAATAATGATCAGACCAAAGGAATACATGATCCGGAACTGCATCTTTCGATAATTTTCGTTTTTATCTTTTTTTGTTTTCTTTCTAAAAAATCCCATACGAACTCCATGATACTTCTGATAAACTTACTTATATTTTTACTGCATATTTTATTATATACATTTCTTTGTACATACTCAATATATTTATAATGCTTTATTCCCCTTATTTCCTAAAAAATCCAAGAAAATCACACTGGAGTTTGAGACAAACTTCCGGTCACAGGACAAGATCATATTTGTAGCCAAAAAATAATTGTGAACGATGGCCGGTGGCAAAGCTCTTGGATAATTCCGAGAGCTTTTGCTTTACAGTGTACAATACTAACCCCCTATATACTACTAAGGGCAGTTAGAAAACTAACTGCCCTTAGTAGTATTATTTGTTTCCCTGTAACTCTGATTTTATCAGTAATCAGTCACCCTTCTATTCCACCCCTTTGATCCGTTCCACCACGGTTCCCTGTCGTTCCAGCACCTTCCATGTTACCACCGGAATTGCAATGCAGACCACAAAGCTGATAGCCGCTGCCAACAGAAGCGGTACAACTGGCACCAAAAACGAAACACCCCGGTAATTCATTGTCTGATAGATCAGATAGACGATTCCCAGTCCTGCTGTCAGCGTAAGCCCCCATGCTCCCCCTGCATAAAGAGCTCCTTCCCGGACAAGCATTCCCATGAGCTGCCGGTCAGTCATGCCGACACTTTCCATCACTGACAGCTCCGTCATCCGGCTCTGCACGTTTACCACAAACGTATTCATATAGTTCATGATCCCAATAAACGCAAGAATCAATACAATACCCATTCCGATCTGAGGCATGTTGCCCTGTGCCTTTCGCATTTCGTCTGCCTCCTCGATCTTGGATTCCCAGGAAAAATCCCGTGCATTGGCATCCTTCTTCAGAAGTGACAAAACCGCCTTCTCCGTTCCACGGTCATACTCCTTCTTATAACAGATCCCCGCTTTCAGAATAAATGCTTCCTCGTCAAACGACTTCACCACCTGATCGCTGACAATGAGTGTTGGTGGATATCCAAGAAGTGCCGTGTAATAGGAGTCATCCGTTACACCTGCCACCGTAAAGCTTTTACTCTTGTTGCTATCTTGATAGAGCGTACATGTCACTTTTTTGCCCACGAGATCCTTATCGGCAAGCTCCAGTCCATTCCGGTAAATAATACACGCTTTTCCTGTGATGAAATCCTTTTTGGATACGGGCGTTTCAAACGTCTGATTCAGACGATCAAATTCCTGTTCGTCTATGCCGAGCAGACTGGTTCCAAAGTTTTCAGGATGCTCCCGGTACTCCTTTCGCTCCTTTTCATAAGGTATGCTCATCCATTTTTCATAAAATTCCTTCATCCACGTTTCCATGAAATCCGGTTCCCATGGAATGGTAATCTCCGAAAATAACACTGCATGCATCTCGGTAACGTCTTTCCGGCTTTGAATCGACTTCACCAGGGCACTGCTAAAAATATCTTTCCGATCCTTTGCCTTTTCCTTGGTGCCTGTATCGTTTTGGATAACGAGATCTGTGTCCATGTTATTGGACACGATCGCGCGCGCAGCCTGGCCACCCAGCATTGTGACAACACAAAGATACACAGACAGACTCATCGCCAGAGACAAAAGAACCATCGCGGTCCGTTTCTTATCCTTCACAAACTGCTCCAGGGAAATCCGTGTGATGACATTTCCCCGCGTTGCTTTTCTGTCTCTCCTCGCTCCCGATGACGGACGGTATCCCAGTGCTTCCAGCGGAGAAATCTTTGCCGCCTTTCGCACCGGCTTCCAGCCCGCCAGACCGATCGTAAGCCCCGCCAGCAATATGGTCACCGCCAAAACCGCCGGGTGAAACTGTACACCGATCGCACCCACATAACCCTTCCGTATTCCGAGACTTTTTACGATAACCGGAATCAGAAAAAACGAAATAAACGCTCCTGCCACACAGCCGCTTCCGATGCCTGCAGATCCTACCAGCAGCAGCTGTTCTTTCAGCATACCCCTGATCTGCCGCTCCGTCATGCCGATGGTCTGAAGCAGTCCATAATGCCGTACCCTGCCTGCCACAGAAAGATACATAATATTGTAGATCAGCAAATAAGCACACAGACAGGTAATGATACTCAGCCCGATAAGTCCTTCAAGAATCTTAACGGATTCCCCCAGATCTGAGACAAAAAAAAGAGCCTGCTGTTTTCCCAATTTCATACTTTTTATAAATGTATTCTGCGTTTTCTTTGTCATCAGTCTCTGACGAAAGCTTAAAAAATATCTTCCGGATGCAGCATCGGAGCGCTTCCATCCCGACTGCTCATAAAACGCTTTGGACATATAGAATATCTTCTTCGTCCCATAGCCATCCCATATCCCGCTGATCCGAAAGGTTCCCTTCTGTAAACCAATATACTCCCCATAAGTCACGGTAATGGAATCACCGACCTTAAGCTCTCCGTATCCGCATTCCTCTAATGCCTCTTTCGTCACCATGATCTCATCTTCCGCAACCGGATATTTTCCCTCTAACTTCTCCCTTGCCGGTTTCATCATTTTTGACCAGTAATTTTCATCTGCCCAGCTAAGTCCGACGTTCGGCGTATTATCGCGGTCCGTTTTCTCGACCCAGCCACAATGACCAAGAAAGCCGGTCAGTGTAATATCCGGATTCTTCTCACACTTCTGCGCCTGTTCCCCTGTTACACCATACATGATCGCATCAAACTCCGCCCCGGACAGCCGGATGTTTTGAATCTTCTGCAGCTTAAAATAAGTGACGCCTACCGTAAAGATTGTAAATATCATAAAGGCAGAAAGAAAAATGGCCAGAAATAACGTCACAGTCCTCCTTTTGCCTGTCTTCAATGAATGATGTGCCATTCTCTTAACAACTGCATTGTTGGGATTTTTAAGCATCGACATCACTTCCCTTCCGTGTGTCCCCTACGATCCTGCCGTCCTCAATATGAACAATACGGTCGGCGAGCTGGGCAATATCCCGGTCGTGTGTGATCAGGATCAATGTCTGACAAAACTGCTTTGCCGCCATCTTTAAAAGCCCCAGCACATCATGGCTGGTGGCACTGTCCAGATTTCCGGTAGGCTCATCTGCCAGAATAATTGCAGGCTTCGCCGCAAGTGCTCTGGCAATTGCGGCTCTCTGCTGCTGCCCTCCCGACAGATTTCCCGGCAGAGTGTCCTTTTTTTCGGACAGCCCTAATAACTCCAGTATTTCTTTGACATACTCCCGATCCACATGTCTGCCGTCCAGCTCCACCGGCAGGATTACATTTTCATACACGCTCAGATCCGGCACCAGATTATAATTCTGAAAAATAAAACCAATATTTCTTCGCCGGAAAATAGCAAGCTGCTCCTTCTTTAACCCCAAAAGCGCCTTGCCATCTACCACAACCTCTCCCGAAGTGGGGATATCAAGACCACCCAGCATATGAAGCAGTGTGCTTTTGCCTGATCCGCTCTTTCCGATAATGGCCACAAATTCATGCTCCTTCACACAAAAATCAACGCCATCCAAAGCTTTTACCGTATTGTTTCCCATTTCATAATATTTCTTGAGATTTTTCGTCTCTACGATATACTTTCCCATGGTTTTTCCTCCTCTTTCAACAGATATAATGCCATGGATCACTCCGGTGCCATACAATTTCCGGAATATTGCAAGCATCCCCAATCCCTGACTCTTACATCATATCATCGAAAAATCACAAACCGGTCTCAATGAAAGATCATCACAAAATTGTGACTTTTTATACAGGAAGATACAACCGGAAGCAGGCTCCCTTCCCTGTCTCTGACCGCACCTCAATGTAGCCCTTCTGTAATTCAATAATCCTTCTGGCAAGATATAGTCCGATTCCCACACCGGGTTTATCGTGAACCTCCGGTTCCCGGTAAAATCTCGTAAAAATCTGTGCCTGCCGTTCCACGGCAATTCCTTTTCCCGTATCCGCAATGGCAATCTGCCAGAATATCTCCTGTCTCTCCACGGAAAGATGAATCTGCCCACCGGATTCCGTATACTTCACTGCATTGTCCAATATATTGGACACCGCCTCCTGCGTCCATTTTCCGTCATGAGGCACCATCATTCCATCCGGACAATCCACAAACAGATCAATCTCCTTGGCCGCTGCCGCCGGAACCACATCCGCAACAGCCCGGCGGATCGTCCCTGACAGATCCTGCTTTTCCTGCCGGATCTGCAAAATCCCTGTCTCCAGCCGGGACATTTTTACCATACTCTGCATCAGAAAATCCATTTTTTCCGTCTGTTCGCACAGCTTTGCCAGAAATCCGGTCCCCTCCCCGGAAAGTGTTTCCTCCTCCAACAACTCCACATACAGCTTCATATTTGCAAGAGGCGTCCGCGTCTGATGGGAAATGTCCGAGATCAGTCCCTTGACCGTCTCCTTCTCCCGAAGACTTTCTTCCTGCTTTCTTTGAAAGACATGTTCTGCCTTTGCAAGCTGTGTCTCTATGCGATCCCAGAGGCTATCCGTCAGCTCTCCCTGCCGCTTCCATTCCTTTCCTGTTACAATGGCGTCCAGTGCCTGCTCCACCTTCCCGGCAAACTGCGCCGCCTCTTTACGCAAACAATAGTTTCTCCACAAAAGCACCACTACCGCAATTCCCAAAGCCATCATTCCGATTCCAATTATCCAATCCATTGATATCCCACTCCATATACATTAGAAATATATTTATGCTCCGCATCCTCCAGCTTCTGCCGCAATCGATTTACATTTACTGCCAGAGCGTGTTTATCCACAAACTGACCGCCACTGTCCCATAAACGGTCCAGCATCACCTCGTAAGTCAAAAGCTGCCCCCGGTTTGAAAGAAACAGACGCAGCATCCGGACCTCTGTCGGCGTCACGCTGCACTCTCTGCCATCCACATACAGTCTCGCCTGCTCCAGATCCATCCTCAGATGATCATCCTGAAACACCTGACTGTCCGCCGGTGTCAGCCTCTTTAAAACCACATCCAGCTTCTTCAACAAAATCTTCATAGAAAAGGGCTTCGTCACATAATCCTCTGCTCCCGACTCATATCCCTCCAGCGCATCCTCCTCCAGATCCCTTGCCGTCAGATAGATCACCGGCACCTCTCTCTGCGCCTTTGCCCAACGGCAAAACGTGTAGCCCTCTCCATCCGGCAGATTCACATCCAGCAGCACCAGACAAATCTTTTCCCGGACAAATATTGTCTCCGCTTTCCGGATACTGTCCGCACGAAATACGCCATATCCCGCTTTTTCCAGAGCATAACCGATCGTCTGATTTAAGTCCGGATCATCCTCTATGATCAAAATATTCTGCATGACTTTCCTCCTTTTTGCACATTGTACCACGGAAAGGATATAAAAAGAGAAAAAAAGCAAACAATCTCAATATTGTGAGAATGTTTGCTTTTTATGATCCCTTTCGATTTGTTATTTCTTCTTGATGTTCTGTCTACATTCTGCCAAAACCATCTTTGCTTCCTCAATCCAGCCGTACTCCCGGTCTCCGTCCTTTTCACATTCCGCGATCAAAAAAGCTGCCTTGTCAAATTCGTTCTCACCGATATAAGCAAATACCAAATTGCCGGAAGTTAGATCCCAGTTATTGTTTTCGTCATTTTTATGTTGTCTTATTGTCTCCCCCAGCTCAATCGCAAGAAACGTCTGTCCCATCATTAATTCAATATACATCAGCTTTTCCATAATATTGAGATTTTCCTCCTGATGTAATGCGGTCTTATATTCCTCTTCCGCTTCATTGTACCAGCCAATCTCAGAATACAGATCCCCTCTCAGTTCCCGTGTTTCCATACAGTCATCCTTTTCCACCGCCAGATTCGCATAAGCAAATGATTTGAGCAGATCACCGGTTCCATCAGAAAATTCTTTAACGCATTGGTCCATCAGCTCCTCCGCCGTTTCTCCATGATCCGGTGCACATTCCGACAAAGTTTCTATCGTATCATAAATAGGGATACACTTCTCTTTCATGGACTCCAGATAAGCAATTACTTTTGGAATAATTTCTTCCTGCGCATATTCTGAATCTGCATACCATACCTGTGACTGCCCCATCCCTTTTCCTTTACCTGCAAGCGGTGCACGGGGAACTACAAAGCTCCGATCCTTCTCGTCAATCAGATAACAGTCCTTTTCCTCTGCCACAAAATTGTAACTGTTTCTCCAGTCACCACAATACAGGGAATCATAAAACTGCTGCCAGAAACGATACATGGTCGCATGCTCATACCAGCCAACAATCTTGCTGCTTTTTCCATCCGAGGCAACCCATACCACTGTCATATCCCGTACTTCATCAAAATCCCGTAAGATCTTATCATAACGCTCAATATGAAGTTCCTCTCCCTGATGCATAACATATCCATAACACTGATGATTGTACGGGGCAAAATTATAAATTTCTCCTCCTTCCTTGTTTTCTTTAACATATTTTCCACCGTTGACCGGCTGGTCATCCTCTGACACACCGGAATAATATTTCATCCATGCAATCTCGCAAAATACAACTTTTTTCATTTTCTTTCTCCTTATCAATAATCAAATTTTCCATCAAAATCTCTCAGAATATAATCAAGAAAATGCTCTTGTATCTGAAAATCCTTATACAACCGTTCCTTGTCCCGAAACTCCTTCGGATGTCCTGTAAATTCCTGATGCAGGCATTCATGGTAGATTACAAATTTTACAACCTCCTTATCAACACTCTCTGAATTTAAAAGAGAATTAATATATATCAGATTGTAGTCATGGTAAAACACGCCCCAATATGACGCCATTGCACGATCTGTCCATTGAATTTCCGGCCGTACAAAATCCTTCTGCAAATGCTCTCTGTTTTCCTCAATGACCTCCGTCAGCAAATCCTCGATACTCTCCTTCATTGGTTCCGGAGACAAATGAAAAACCTCTTTGTCTACTTCCTCCACACGGGTACCGATAGGCACAATCCCATTTGGAAACATCAGACAATTCATCACTCTTTTTTTGTAATATTCAAAGTTTCCATAAAGACTTTCCGCAATTTCCCTGTTCTGTTCATATGCCTCCCGGATGCTGTTCATAGTGTCGGTGTATGTCATATCTCCCTGCTTGATCCTCTCAGACAAAGCAAACGGTTCCATTTGATCACGTACTTCAAAACGCTTTAACTCCGGAAATGTTTTTTCCTGTCTGATATAACAAAGCAGATCCTCTAACTCCTTTTCTCCGGGCAGCATACCAAAATTTCTAAAATATCGGGAAATCAACTGCCGCCCGGTTGTATTCTCATCTTCGAAATAATTCTGTGAATCCTCTTTGAATGCCTGATATCCCCCCAACTGATTTTCAAACACTAATACCCTGGCATCATTTCCATATTCATCAATGACATCATACCATCCCACCGGCAATGTCCCCTGACGAACTTCGGCAAATTCTCCTTTGTAGCTGATTCCCCGCACAATATCGCGAATTGCGTCCATTGGTATCATATCATAAATATAACGCTTTCTTTTCAACGTCTTCTCCTCCGGATCCTCCATCCCCAAAAGGAACTGCGGGTTCAGCCAGCTTGTAATGCTAGTCCACTTATCACAAAAATCCACAATATTAACGGTATCTGTACCACCGCATCCTGCTCCCCGCATTCCCCTGCCGACCATTTGCATCAACAGTACGTCACTGGTCGTTGGTCTGGTAAGAAAAACGGTCTGAATATCCGGAATATCGCTTCCCTCTGTCAATATATTGATGTTGATCAAAACATCAATCCCATCCTCTGCCTCATTATGCCGGAAACGGTCAATGGTTCTCTGGTTTTCTGCATTGCCGATCATTGTGTAAACGTAGTCACTTCGGATTCCCTTCTTCCGAAACGCCTCATTTAACGAATCACAATGAATCGCATTTAATGCAAAAATAATTGTCTTTCCGTATTTTTCCTTATTGCGCACATATTCGTCCACAATAATATCATTTCTCTCATTTATTTTTGCAACCTTCATCACCAGAGATTCCGGCAGTTCTCCCCATTTGGCAATATATTTCCGCTCATCAATATCGATCAGTGTTTCAATATCAATATTGGTATCCACAGGAATATATTGCGGCGTTGCCAAGGTCTTGTCAGCGATCAGATCACTCATTGTCACGGAAAATACAATTTTATTATCAAAAATTTTCATCAACTGCCCTGTCGCCTTCTCCGTCAGGCGTACCGGCGTCGCCGTAAGCCCCAGAAGCTTGGCACCCGGTCTTTTCTCACGGATCGTCCGGATAATCCTCCGATAAGACGGTGCCAATGTATGATGTGCCTCATCTACAACGATCATTACCTTCTCTGCCAGAATATTTGGCAGATATACGGTATTGTTACACAGACTCTGCACACTGGAAATAATCAGATTATCATCCGGTTCCATCGCCCGCACACTCGCATGCTTTCCGGAAATACAAACCATTTTAAACTGCTCCATGGATTGATTTTGTTCCCTGATCAAAGGAGAAAATTTGTAAAACTGCTCCGCCGCCTGCTCGATCAGCATAGAACGATGACACAGCCAGATCACCTGATACCCCTGACTAATCATATCGTGAAGCAGATAGTACACACTGGTTCTGGTTTTTCCACTTCCTGTCGGCATAGACAAAATAGCAGAACTACGATCTTCGTTCAAAAAGTACTGATGCATCGCCTCCACCGCTTTTTCCTGATAAGGATACAATGTAATTGTATCCGGTTGTGCAACGGTCAGATCCAACGTCTTAGGAAGCTGGAAAACACTCTCCTCATCATTGTACACAGCCTTTCCCGTCATACGCAGCTCACTTAAATAAACATCACATAAGGTTTGTGTCATTCGTTTCTGACGTAATGCAAAAAGCATTTCATCATTTTCTCCCAGATGGATACCACCATAGTTCAATCTCTCCAACCGGCGCACCACCTGAATTAAATGATTTGATCCGTTGAGAAAATAATCTTCAATGGATTTTCGATATTTTCTTACAAAATAGTCATCCGGATAACCACAAATATAACTGATATGAGGGATCAGAAATTCTACATCCTTCTCCTCATACACGTTTCCCGGCCGTAACCTTGCCGGTGTCTCCTTTCCATAAGCGATTGCTTTCAAAAAATCATACGGGAAATTTTCCCAGGTAAATCTTTTCTTTGACATATGCGTCAACTCCTTTCTTTATGTTGATGCCATCTTACCAAACCATAAAGCCCCACATTGGGATTTTTTATCCCAACTTTTAAATTTTATATTCAATATCCAGATTTACCTGATTGCATGTATCAAAGAACTCATCAAGATCATAATGATTTTGCAGACAATGTACGATCACGGCATCTAATAGAATTTTATCCGGCTGCAGAGCGTGATCTCTTAATTCGAATAATTCATCGGCTTCCTCCAGGGAAAGACCACAGGCGATCACAAACTTTGCAAGCATTTCCTTGGGCAGGGTTTTCCCACTGCGCACACGTATGTATTTTCTGACCGTTTCATATTTCAGATTGCATTTCTGGCTAAACTGCTCTTTCGTATCAAACAGCTCCCGGATCATATCATTAATACGGATATTCAGTTCATCAAACCGGTCCATGTCTCCCCGCGGCAGCCTGCTTAATTGCTGCGGGGAAAACATCGCACTCGTTTTCTCTTTCGCCACAGTCTGCTCCTCCAGACCGGTCAATTCAAATGTATGATTTCGTAAATAATCCATTGTAATATTCTTCATATTGTGCCCTCTATTCTTTTCTTTGACTAAATATGTCAATAGTACCTTCTTCTTAATTACACTAATTTTTCTCTCCATTTTCCCTACCGGAAATCCCGGATTCTGCGCAGCGCCGGCAAAGAATTTCCGTCATAATCAAACAATGCCTGATTGGCCCATTCATTTCCTCCCGGTCCCTCCTCGCCGGTATAACGAAGTGCCGCCTCCGTGGCCCATCCGCAGCCCGGCACCGGAATCCATGCCGGCTCCCAGTAGTAAAAGCCCAGACCGCCGGGAACAGACTTGATCCTGTGCATAATATCCTCCATAAAATCTGCCTGCCCCTTAGGAGTCATAGGATATTCCAGATTTTCCACAAGCTCCGGTTTCGTTGCCATACCCTTTAACCTTTTATCCGGATCACCCTCCCGGTCACGGTAATCCTCCATGGTAAATCCCATAGACACCTCCGCTACCACCAGCTCTTTCTGATAGCGTTTCGCCAAATCCCGCATATTGTATTCCAGCTGATCCAGCGTTCCATGCCAGAACGGATAATAGGAAAGACCGATCACATCAAAATCCTCCCCACGCTCCATAAAATGATCAAACCATTCTACATACATTTCATTGAAGCCGCCATTATCCAGATGGATCATAATTTTCACCTGATCATCCACCTCTCTGACACCACGGATTCCTGCATTAATATATTTTGCAAGCTGATCGAAATTAGGTTTCTGACCGGTCGGCCACAAAAGACCGTTGGTAAGTTCGTTTCCCACCTGTACCATGGTTGGGGCCACACCGGCCTCCCGCAGTGCCGTCATTGTACTGACCGTATATTCGTACACTGCCTCCTCCAGCTGCTCCGGTCCGTATCCCTGCCATGCCTTCGGCACAATCTGCTTACCCGGATCTGCCCAGAAATCACTGTAGTGATAATCCAGCAAAAATCCCATTCCTGACGCTTTTGCCCGTTTTGCCATACAGATCGTCTTGTCCAGATCATTGGTTCCCGCACCATACGGATTCCCCTGTTCATCATAAGGATCATTCCAGAGACGCAGGCGGACAGAGTTTACTCCGTACCGCTTCAATATATCCAGAAGATCAGCTTCCTCCCCAAAATCATAATATTTTGCCCCACACGCTTCTTCCTCCAAAAGCGTAGAAATATCCATTCCCTTGATCATTTTCATGGTCTTTCCTTCTCCTTTCCATATCACAGATTTGCAACACAGGGGAGCTTGTTCCCCCGCATAAAATTCCAGATAATAAATCACAAAACGGCAGCCCTGTGTCCAAATACAGAGCTGCCGTCTGAGACGATACATTTATATTTAATACATTAGGTATTAAATACTTTCCTTATTGGGAAATCAAATTTCCCCTTTATATTATCCCTGTTTTGCTTTTACCACCATCACACCATACGGTTCCAGCTTTACGGTACCATCACAAAGCTTCTGTGTCAGCAGATCTGTTCCATTGATTTCGTCTATCTGCTTTTCCTTTTCTTCCAGATTTAGCAGGAATATATATCGCTCGCCCCCAGCTTCTCTTACATGATATTCTACTCCTTCCGGAAGTTTTGGCAAGTCCAAACCACTCCGGGACACAAGCAGCTCCAGAATACGCCGGTTTGCATGTGATTCCATACGCGCTGCCACATAATATACCGTTCCCGCTCCATAAGAATGCTCTGTCACCGCCGGCATTCCCTGATAAAAGTCCGCATCATACTGTCCCAATATTCGGACATCTTCCTGCACACGAAGAAGCTCTGCATAATCCCGCACCTGAGCTTTGCTTCCATCCCACAATGTTACCTGATTGCGATCCGTCGGATAAAAGGTATCAATTTCTTCACTGATAACACCAAATACATCCTTTAAGCCATCTCCCGGAAATCCTCCGAGATAACAAAGCTGATTCTGATCAACATACCCTGTCACATAGGTTGCCAGAAGCTGTCCGCCTTTTTGGATATATTCTTTCAACCGTACAGCTGTCTCCGGCTTCAGCATATACATCATCGGGGCTACCACAAGCTTATATTCACTAAGCTCCTCTGTCTGCGGAATTATATTCACATTTAATCCCATGGATGCCATCAGACGATACCACTCCATACAAGTCTCGGCATACTGCTTCGTCTCCCGGGCAAGTCCCATCATATCATTCACAGCCCACATAGTATCCCAGTCCAGGATCAATGCAGCCTCTGCTTCCGGCACACTGCCTGCCACCTCGGCTAACTTCTCCAGGTCCTCCCCCAGTGCTGCGACCTCACGGAATGTCCGCGTGTCATCCGTACCCAGATGATCCACAACGGCTCCATGATATTGTTCATAACCGCCTCTGCCCTTGCGCCACTGAAAATACTGCACAGTGTCCGAACCACAGGCAACCGCCTGCAGGGAAAACAAACGATGTACATATGGTCGTTTCAGTTTATTGTATACATGCCAGTTCACCAGTCCCGGTGCACTTTCCATCAGCATAAATGGTCTGTCCTTTTTCATGGACTGCATCACGGTATTATGAAAGGCCGTATTCCACATGGTGGTTTCAAAGCTCTCATGATCATTATGAAATCTAGGGTAAGAATCCCAAGATATCACATCCAGCTCCTTTTCCATTTCCCGATAGTCAAGACCCTCATACAGCTCCATAAAATTAGTCGTAATAGGGAGTGTACTTCCCAGTCCACGAATAGTCTCAATCTCTGATTTCAGATAATCCGTCATATTCCATGTGGTAAATCTCCGCCATTCCAGATCAAGACCCATGCTGCTGCTCTCACCATACTCCAGTGGCGGTTCAATTTCCTCAAAGCAACTGTAATTATGACTCCAGAAAGCATTCCACCAGGCTTTATTCAACTCCTGAATATCATTGTGAAATTTCTTCCGCAGATATTCCTGAAAGCGCGCTGTACAAAGAGGACAATAACATTCTCCTCCCAGCTCATTGGAAATATGCCACAGCTTGACACCCGGATGTGTTCCCACCGCCTCATATAATTTTTCCGTAATTTCCTTTACCTTCTGACGAAATACCGGAGAGCTCATACAATGGTTATGGCGGATTCCATGATGCTCCCGCACGCCATATTTATTGACACGGCGTACCTCCTCATACTTCCGGTCCAGCCAGGCAGGGCGTGCTCCCGACGGCGTTGCAAGCACCGTACAGATACCATTTTGATACAAAGTATCTATGATCTCCTGCAGCCATTCAAAATGATATTCGCCTTCCACCGGCTCATAAACGGCCCAGGAAAATATGCCAAGACTTACGGTATTGACATGCGCCTTTTTCATCAGACGGACATCCTCCTGCAATATATCCGGGCGGTCCAGCCACTGGTCCGGATTATAATCTCCTCCATGAAGCAGCCCCTGCTGCCCCTCAAACAAAAATGATCTATTCACGTTATTAACCCTAGCCTTTCTTATTGTAAACTAAGACCTCCACAATAAAATTTCTGGTGCGCCCATAATATTTCTTATGTCAGAATTGTTAGTTATCACCCTTTTACGGCGCCTCCGGTTACACCCTCCACATAACATTTCTGCATCAGCACAAACAAAATGGAGATTGGAATAGAGATCAGCAGACCTCCTGCGCAGAATACAGCAAAATACTGATTGATCAGGCTTTTATCCAACATATTGTAAAGACCGATCGCTACCGTCCAGTCTTTGGAAAGTCCGGAGTTTAGCATCAGCTTTGCAAATACGAAATCCCCCCACGGAATCAGGAATGAGCTGATGATCTGGTACACAATGATAGGTTTACAAAGGGGCAGAACCACCTTTATTAAAGTTGTGACTTCCGATGCACCCTCAATATGCGCTGCTTCCCGCAGGGACTCCGGAATCGTGTCCATAAAGCCTTTGACGATCAGAAATCCAAGTCCGGAGCCAGCCGAATAAACAATGATCATTCCCAGATGGCTATTGGTGAGTCCAATGGATTTCAGAATAAAATAAATTGCGATCATCAAAAGCGGCCCCGGAAACATATTTAAGATCAGAGAAAAACTCATCATGCCTTCCCGTCCCTTGAACCGCATACAGCTCATTGCATAGCTGACCATCACCACAAAGATTGTTGAGATAATGCAGGTAAAAACCGCAATGACAAGGGTATTTTTAAACCAGGTCACATACTGCACAACGGAATCCGGTTTAAAGAGAACCTGCACAAAATTATCAATGGACCAGGTTTCCGGAAAAAAATGAGAGATATTGATCCCTTTGTATCCGCTGAACGCTGTCACAACAAGCCACAGGATCGGCAACAGCCAGACCACTGCCAAAAATGCAAGTACGATATGTTTTACAATGATTCCTACTTTTTTCTTCATTTCTACATACCCCCTTCCCCGTTTCTCTTCATCATTTTAGAGAAGGAAACCAAGGTAAATGCAGCACAAATGATAAATACGATCAAGCCAATGACGGATGCCATCTTATAATTATAGTATTCATTCGTCAAACGGAACAGCCAGGTAACCAGCAGATCAACTTCTTTACCGTTGGAGTTGGCAAGTGCCTGATCCGGCGTAATATATACATCCTGTGTCAGCAGATAAATGACATTGAAATTATTGATATTCTTTACAAAGTCCGTGATCAGTGCCGGACCCTGAACGATCATGATATAAGGCATCGTGATTTTCCAGAAGATCTGGAATTTATTGGCACCGTCAATGCGGGCACTTTCCAGCTGATCCACCGGAATATTCATCAAAACTCCTGTTGCGATCAGCATCTGATACGGCACACCTACCCAGATATTGATCAGCACGATCATTACCTTCGCCCAGTGTTCCTCGGTCAGAAACGGAATATAATTGATACTCTTGCTTACCAGACCTACATGCTGCAGAAATCCGGTGATCCCCAGATTGGAGCAGATCGTATTGACAATTCCGGTATCCGCAAAGAAATTCCGCACCAGAAGCAGCGTAACAAACTGCGGTACTGCAATCGCAATAATAAAAAGTGTTCTCCACATTTTCGGCCATTTTGTTGTTTTGGAATTGATCGCCTTTGCAAGGAGAATACCACCGAAGAATGTGGTAAATGTTGCCAGTACTGCCCACAGCAATGTCCAGCCAAGAATCTTACGAAATGCGTATCCAAAGGTGATCGTCATGGAATTGGCAAACAGGCTCTTAAAATTCGCAAAGCCAACCCAGTGAAACAATGCATTGGGCGGCATATGGTTCTGATCATAATTAGTAAACGCCACAGCGATCAGCACCAGGATCGGCAAAATGTTCATAATGACCACGCCCAGCGTTGGAAGTGTCAGCAATGTAATATGAAACTTTCCGTTTACCATCACACGAAGATCTTCTTTGAACGTATTGATATGTTCGCCGTTTGCCTGCTTCTTCTGGAGGCGGTAAACACACTTCAGATTGTGTATATAGAATAAAATAAACACAAATATGATAAACAACATAATAATGGAATTCAGTAAGATCAGGAATGAGTTATCATAATTGTTTATTGTTGCTTTCATAGTCAGGGGATCAAATGTCTGTTCATAGGGAACAGTTCCCAGCGATCCAAATTTTGCCAGATTGGGAATTCCATAAAGCACAAGCATCAGAATAAATCCAACCTGTACCAGCATCATCAAGATACCATTTACAATTTGCTTTCTTGCAAAATATCCGGCTCCCATGATCAGGAGCGATAATTTAACCCAGATATCACCTTTTACCACAGCAATACCAAAATCCCGAAAGTATCCGGCAAGTGCTGTTCCAAAATTTTTCAGCCCGGTTCCCATAGACCGGAAAAAATTACTTATTTTATTTGTCTTCTTATTTGCCATAGCAAACACCCTCTCTTTATTCAGGATCATCTGCTGCGGGACTGAGCTGTCCCGCAGCATTCCGGAGCAGATCCGGATCATCCTGTGTTAATTGACATTTCTGCCAATGGTGCTGTTATTTTGCAGAATCTTCTACCGATGCTGTAATACCGGCTACTGCATTGTCAAGCAGCTTCTGAAGATCTGTTCCCTTCGGGTTGCCGTCTGCCAGCTTTTTGCCTAATGTCTCAACCGGACTCCAGTAGTTATTGCCCACACGCTGAGGTGCTGCAAACTCAGCCTGGGATGCCAGTGCTGCGATCGCCTTGTTTGACTGTACTTCATCAGACTCAGACGCCTTAATATTAGAAGGTCCTAATTCTCTCTGGTTAAATCTCTCAACCTGTGCATCATAATTGGTCAGGTATTCTGCCAGAAGCATAGACCAGCCTACAAATTTACTTCTCGGATTAACACCAACCAGCTTACATCCGGAGAAGGAAGCCATCTGAACCTGCTTTCCTGCTACCGTAAAGGTTGGAAGCTTGCAAGCGGAGTAGTTCTTCTTCCATGCCTTGGAAGCGGCTTTTGCATTCCAGGTACCATTGACTGCAGCTGCCACCGTGCCATCCTTAATACCTGTTACAGTTGCTGCATCATTCAGATTTACAACAATACCTGACTTATAAAGATCAATGATTGCCTGTGCAACATCTGTTGCGCCATCTCCGTTCCAGTCACAGGTATTGCTTCCGTCCTCATTCAGGGACAGATCATATCCTGCTCCCTTAAAGAAAGAATAGAAATACCACGCATTGGATGCCTCAATGGCAATCTTCTTGCCGGCCTTCTTCGCGGCGGCTACCATACCATCCAAAGTCTTTACATCATCCTCAGAAAATACAGAAGAATCATAGAACATAAAATAACCATTATCTGCTGTCATCGGATATGCATAAAGCTTATCATCTACTGTTGCCGCTTCAATACTTCCCGCAACATTCTCAGACTTTACATCATATGTGTAATCTGCAACAACCTCCTGGAGCGCCCCCGCCTTTACCAGCTCATTGATCTGGTCATCTGCAAATGCGAATACATCCGGTGCTGCATCAACGTCCTTTAGAATATCATCCTTTGTCTTTGACTCGCTTTCTTTACCAAGCTGAATATTAAACTTTACATCGGAATACTCCTTCTGGAATTTGTCCAGCATACTCTTGGTCAGATCCTGATCCTCCTCAGAAGCCCATACCGTAAGCTTTACTGTATCCTTCGTGGACTTGATCAGGTTTGCTACTGCGTCCTCGCCTGCATTTTCAGAACCTGCGTCTGAAGACTGCGCTGCAGAACCTGCGTCTGCCGCATCCTTGTTTCCACATCCTGTCAGTCCGATGCACCCCGTTACCATCGTTGCTGCCAACAGAAAAGATAATAGTTTTCTTCTCATAACAAAAATCCTCCTTCATATTGATCACGTTACCGTGAATGATTTTTCATCACCTTTTGTGCGTCTTTTTTGCGCAATCGGTTGTTCTATATTTGCATAGTAGCAAACTTTTACAACAATGTCAACAATTTTATTTATTTTTTGTGACATTTTTTCCAATACGTTATCTGTCGTAAATGCAAAGTTCTGTTGTTTTTGTGCATTTTATCCGACTTTTCACAGCCAAACGGTCAACCATTTGCGCATATTATAAAATCAAAAATGCAGATCCGGCGTTTTGCCCTTAGATTCCTCCTCCAAATTGCCAGCATTTTCTTATATTTATATATTAAAAAACGCTATGTCATCGCTTTATGACATAGCGTTTTTTAACTGTGGGTGCAGTTTTTAAGATGCCTGATTCCCTGCGTCCGGAAGCAAACAACCCGGATCACATAACGATTCACACGGCATCATATCATCGCGCATTGCTTTGCGCATTGCGAACCCTGACGGGTTCATTATATCTACTGGGTGGAACCCCTCAGGGCCACCTCGTAACTGAGAAGGACTTTTTCGTCGACCTGCCGTGCATTCATCATATCAAACAATGTTCTGCAGGCAACGACTCCCAGTTCCTTGGGATCATACTGTAATGCAGTGACCGCCGGCTGGTTACTTTCCAGCAGGTCGCTACTGTAGAAGGAAGCGAGTTTGACCTGATCCGGAATCTGTATCCCGTCTCTTTTCAAAATATTGATCACTTCAAAGCCGATCCGGTCATCCATGGTGACAATACATTCCACCTGATTGCGCAGTGCTTCTTCTACACTACGCTCAATGTCTACCTTTGTCTCACCATTCATGTAAATAAAAACATCATCCTCGTTCAGATGCTGCTCCGCCACAGCTTCCTCAAAGCCCCGGCGTCTCGTCTGATTGACCACATGATTCTCATCGCCGCCGATCAATGCCAGACGACGTATCCCCTTCATGATCAAAATAGAGGTCAGCTCCCGGCATGCCTTAACGTGGTCATTATCAATCTGGATCACATCCGGTTCACTGGAACTGCCGATCACCACAAACGGAATATCGTGCTCCTTCAGGAACCGCACACGTTCATCATCGATCAGCGTCCGTCCCAGAATAATGCCATCCACCTTATGATTCTCAACCACTCTGCGCAAATGCTCCAGCTCATGGTCATAAACCATGGAGATTAAAATATCATAATTCTCTTTGGAAGCCACTTCGCTGATGCCGATCATACATCTCTGAAAAAATGGCAGATCTGTAATCGTCGAATCTCCCGGAATCACCCAGCCGATATTGTACGTCTTGGACTGTGCAAGCCCCTGCGCCATCGGATTCGGTCTGTAGTTATTCTCCTCAATATAAGCCAGAACACGCTGTCTGGTCTGCTCGCCGATCCTTCCCTTACCTGAAATAGCTCTGGATACGGTGGTCTTGGATATCCCCAGTGCCTCCGCAACATCGCCGATTGTAATACGGCTTTGTTCCCTGCCTTTTGTGGTGGTCCATTCGTTCTGCCCTGCCATCTTCCTTCCCTCCTCCTTCAAAAGGTGTTGCACTCTTGTTGCGCAATCTTTTAACATTAGGTTATCAGCTGTTGCGCAATTTGTCAATCAGGTTTTTGGAAAGTTTATAAAAGGTTTATTTTTTGGTACATCCCTTCAAAATATCTATGTGCGCCCTCTAAGCTAAAAACCTTGCTTCTTATGCGGTTATTTAATACTTCTGATCATTTAACATCTGTTTATTTAACATATATGCGGTTATAAATTCATATATTGACATCCCGGCAGAGATATCTTATGATGTATGCAGGTATAGCGCACCCGATTGCGCTGTTGGTATATTCCACTTTTACACAGTAAAAAGCATCTTAAAAAGCGAATCATATCTGTACGATAAAACGGCTCATCCGCTTCACATAATTAACTATATAGGAATTTGCTGCACTTTATATCTGCGATCAGAAACAGCAAACCCGGAAAGGAATGTCTACACATTATGAATCACACAACTACACTCAAGGAAAACCTCCGTCAGGAAAAATACCAGGCAATTTTAACGGATCTTTATGTAGATCCGAACCGTATCGACTACCAGACCACACGTTATATCAAAGCGATTGAATGCTATGAAACAGCTTTTGGCGCCGGCGGTGTTTCCATTTACAGCGCACCCGGCCGCAGCGAAATCGGAGGAAATCATACGGACCATCAGCATGGCGAGGTTCTGGCTGCTTCCATCAATAACGATGCCATTGCTGTCGTGTCCCCTCTGGATGAACCCGTTGTAAAGGTTATCTCCGACAGCTACGAACTGATCACCATAGATCTTGGCAACCTTTCCCTGCAGGAATCCGAAAAGGGATCCACACGCGCTCTGATCAAAGGGGTTCTTGTCTCCGCACAGGAAAGAGGATACCGGATCGGCGGTTTTCAGACTTACATTACCAGTGACGTTCTGATCGGCGCAGGTCTTTCTTCCTCTGCCGCCTTTGAAACAATTATCGGTACGATCCTGTCCGGCCTCTACAACGAGATGAAGATTTCTCCGATCGAGATTGCTATGATGGGACAATATGCAGAGAATGTCTATTTCGGCAAACCCTGTGGTCTGATGGACCAGATGGCCTGCTCCGTGGGAAGTCTTGTCCATATTGATTTTGCTGATCCGGCGAAGCCCGTCGTGGAAAAGGTGACATTTGATATGGCGAAGCACGGTTACAGCCTGTGCATTACCGATACCAAAGGTTCCCACGCAGATCTTACCCCGGATTATGCGGCAATTCCTGCCGAAATGAAATCAGTGGCTGCGTATTTGGGTAAAGAAGTGCTCCGGGATGTCCCTGCAAATGAATTCTTCCGAAAGCTTCCGGAAGTGCGCAAAGCCACCTCCGACCGAAGTGTCCTTCGCGCCATTCATTTCTTCTGCGAGAATGAACGTGTCCGTCAGGAAGTCGCTGCATTAAACCGGGAAGATATCTCTGCATTCCTTCAGACCGTTGCCGCATCCGGAGATTCTTCCTTCAAATATCTGCAAAACATTTACTCCGGTCAGGATGTCCAGACACAGAATATATCTCTGGCACTCGCCGTCAGCGAGACAGTTCTCGAAAACCGCGGCGTCTGCCGTGTCCATGGCGGCGGTTTTGCCGGAACCATTCAGGCATTTGTTCAAAAGGATGCTGTCACAGAATATAAACAGGCAATGGATGACCTGTTTGGCAAAGATGCCTGCAGCGTTTTGATGATCCGCAAATACGGCGGAATAAAGGTGTTGTAATCTTAAAGACTTCTCTTTTATATAATCTGCATTTTCCCCATGCATTATCACATCCATCGCAGCACCAAACTATATTTTACGAACATTTATAGTATTATGTTGCGATGGATAATAATCATTTATTGCGATTGCATTTTTCTTATTTTCCCCCATTTTTCAGGGCTTTTTCTGTCTATGTGAAATTTCTACTACAATTTTGCTCTATTTTTACTGGTAATTATGACCAATAATTTTCTTGAATCCCATCATGAGTTTGTGTTCAATACAGTAGTATGCTATAGCAAACAATCGCAAAAAAAGAGAACAAAAATATTACAATGAAAAAATAAAAGAGGAGGGAAAGATTTGAGAAATAAAAATCTTAAAGGTCTTTTGGCCGCATGCTTAAGCTTTTCTATGATTGTAACCAGTTTCAGCGTAAGCGGACCAGGTACAAAATCAGCAAGCGCAGCAGAAACCGGTGGTTTATTTTTTTGCTTCGCTCATTTCTCTGTTGAGAAATTTGCTCGCAAAACAGGGCATATGCCCTAACAAATAAAGGATCCCGGCCGATAAAACATCAGCCGGGAACCTGCTTTTTATTTCGGAGTCTATTTTCCTAAACTCTCCTTTTTCGCTCCAACCGCAACCATATTCACCACATTGGACAAAAACGCCATCGCAAGCACCATAACAAATATCGCAACATCCTTTGCGTTTTTCAACGGCATCAATGTAATGATCGAAATCGCCAATATGGCATTAATGATCAGGATAACGATCATTCTCTTTTCGAATTTCTTGTAGTCACCCTCCAACTCCCCAAGCACTTTCGTCATATTCTCATCTGCCACTTCCTTGAGCTCATCCATTTCCACGCGCTTTCCGGCCAAAATTTCATTAATACTGATCCCATAAATATCGCTGAGCAAGATCAACGATTCCGCCGGCGGCATATAATTCCCCGTTTCCCATCGGGATACGGTCTTATTGGTAACGCCAATCCGTTCGCCCAACTGCTCCTGTGTCATATTGTTTTCTTTTCTCAGTTCCTTCAAAAAAGAGCCGATCATTTTTGTATCCATATCAGATACCTCCTTTTCCGATTGATGTACTGAGCATAGCATAATGGCGGGAAAATTTCCTCCCCATAAACAGCGAATATTCTATCGTGTCGATCAATTCACCTACTTTAATCTCTGTATCAAGCTCCTCCATAATCTCACGTTTCAGCGCCTCCTGCGGAGTTTCTCCCTCTTCAATTTTACCGCCAGGAAACTCCCAGCCCGCAGAAACACTATATTTTGTATTAAATGTGCGTAATTATGCTACATTTAGTGTTCGGTGGGGGTACCCAATAAAATGGCAAAACCTTTTTTGAAAATCCTTTATTTACAGGCTTTCTCCAACTTTCGCACTCAAGTCGACGGTATCCCTTCTCTTAATTAAAATCTATAGCGTGGGGTATTCATATTTAGCTAGTAAGCAAGATCTTCGGAAGAAGAACTTATCCCATTACTGCCAATGGAAAAAGTACCCTTTTCATTCAAACGATCATGTCCGGAATCCATAAACCGGAATGCAATTCCCGCTTCTGCCGCACGGATACGTGCAATATACTCCAGATCACTCGACCATTTCAAGGGAACATAATCCGATGGCTGAAGATATCTGCCGGAATTTCTCGGATCTCGTATATTTCCTGCTTCACATGCTTCTTTTCGAATTTCATTGATCTTAGCAAGTGCTTCCTTCGCCTGTGCAAAATAGGATCCATATACACCAACCAGTGTACATCCTTCCGATGCCTCTGTCACATTTGTTTCCAATACTGTCTGTGTTTTCGCTCCTGCCACATTCGCCGGTACAATAAGCGAAAATGCCAGCAATCCGGCAAGAATCCTCTTCTTAATTGTTTTCATTTTCATCACTCCATCTTTGAATGTCTCTGGCAACCACAAAGGCAATCCCATAAACTATTGCGAGAATGGCAAATAGAATTACTCCCACTGCACATACCACACAAAAAATCAAAACCTTGAAAAGTGCGGCGCGGTAAATGCCAATCAAAAAACCGGCAACGCCCCCCACGGCACACCATACATATTTTGAATTTTTATACGATTTAATCTTATTTAAAGTATCTTGATTCATAGGCACTTCCTTTATTCCCACGTCTTCCACACATCCGGCTGATATCCCAGTGTCGCCTGTCGGCCATTGCGAACGATCGGAATTTTTAAAATCTGCGGATTTTCAAGTATCTTATCCAATTTATCCTCTTCCGCAATATACGTCACCAATGCAAGCGCATCCCGGTCGTTACATTCTTTGTTTATCATACCTTCCAATCCGCCATTGACGGCTGCCACCGATCGGAATTCGCCTTTGCTTAGTGTCTTTTCCCGCAGATCAATGTATTGAAACCGGATTCCCCGTTCCTTGAAAAAACGCTGTGCTTTTTTTGTGTCGTTGTCTTTTTTGCTGCCAAAGATTTGGATGTTCATACCTACCTCTTATATCGGATTATTTCACGATAACAATAACTGTCTTCGTTATTCCATAACACTTTACTTTTATTTTTGTCTGCCCCTTCTTCATGCCTTTTAGCATTCCCTTTTTGGTAACTGCTGCAATCTTTTTATTCGCGGAAGCAAACACAACTTTCGTTGATGGGCAGACTTTAACAATAATACGAGCCTTTTTTCCTTTTTTGACCTTTATCATCTTTTTCGCCACTTGAAATGTTGGTTTCTTTACAACAATCCTGCACGTGCTCTGATAACCATCTGCACTCGCAGTAATCAAAGCAGTTCCTGCTTTTTTTGCTGTTACCCGGCCATTTTCATCTACAACTGCCACTTTTTCATTGTCAGATGTATATTTCACTACACTTTCTGTATCAGCACTAAGCTGTATGATTTTTTTCCCTTTTGTATACAATGTGACAGATGTCTTGTTCAATGTAAATGCCCGCGGTTCACTAGTTGGCGGCAATGGTGTTACCGTTGGTAGCGTTGGAAGTATTACAGGTGTGGCATCGGGTGTTGAGCTTGGTACTTCTGTCGCAGCCGGAGTTGGAACCGTCGGCGTCGGCACCTGCGTTGGTGTTGTTGTCAGCGCTACGGTTGGCGTTGGCGTCGGCACCTGCGTTGGCGCTGTTGTTGGCGCTACGATTGGCGTCGGTGTCATGGTTGGCACTGTTGTTGGCGTCATGGTTGGCATCGGCACCTGCGGTGGTGTTGTTGTTGGCGCTACGGTTGGCGTTGGCGTTGGCGTCATGGTTGGGGTTACTGTCGGAATCGGCTGTTCTTCACCCACCAAAAGCACTCGCGATATACTCTTGCCGGTTTTCGAATGGGTCAGCGTCAATGTCAGTTCACCCTTACAGTTCTCCCAGTCGTATATACATACCATCACCTGATTATATTGGCTTTGCCCCTCGTTAATACACTCCTCATCCCAACTGCAGAAAGCCGCTTCCTCTAAATCAACCGCTTCCCCGTTTTCCTTCGTCAATGCCAAATCGTAATCATAAAAAAGTTCCTCAAACGTTGGCTTATAAACCGTACCATCTGCCTTTTTAAATTCAACCGGATAATAATATTCTTTTCCCTGCTGACTGATCACAGATTTTTTATCTGCATCTCCAATCCAATAAAAGTCATCTGCGTCCTCATTTTCCAGTTTTCCAATAATCCAGGAATATATTTCTTCGGTTTTCTTTTTATTTAATTGAAAATTTGTATACTGCGTGCCCTCAATTGTAAAATTCCCACTCGAAGAGGCCTTTGCCTGTATGTAACAATGATTCTCCACAAATCTCGCCATATATTCTGAGCCATTTACGTTTAATTTTGTTAGACCATAGACTTCTCCTTTTATCTCAAGTGTAGTATCATTTCCAACCAAAACGGAGCCACATGTTTGATCCTCGCCGGATACCGTTACACCGGTAAAATTGTTTGCAACACTCGGATTCGTTGACATTTGTCTGAGATCAAGCACCGCATTTTTCTCGCAAAAGACGTTATTTACGTTAAAATCCGCCTCCTTAGGAAGCGTGATCCGCGACTTTTCTGCCATCGTGAGATTATTGATACCGGAAAATGACAGGGTATCAATATGAGCCCCCGCTTTCACATTAACATTCAACTCACCTATCAGATCCGTCTTGTCAAAATCCGTTACATTACTATCCTTTCCCAGTGTAACATTTACATTTCCTGTCAATGTATGACCATCGGCACCCGCTGCATGAATCTCCGTGTCTACCAATTTGGAATCCAGTTCTATATCCACTTTGTCTTGTTCGGAATCGCGATAATAATCTCCTGCATAAATTGCAGCTATCTTAGTCTGGGATATGGGATTGACCACTTTAATCGTTGTGTGGCTTCCCATCTTTCCTTCCTCTCCCTGGTACGCGCCACCGCTGATCAATGGCCTCACATCGTCCTGCAATGTACTGGTTCCTACTCTCGTATCTACCGCATCCAACACCAGCGTATGTCCCGCCGCATAAATTGTTGTCCCACGTGCATTTCCTGCCTGCGGCACCATTTGCAGCCACATATCACGAAACGTAACGTCCGCTCCCAGCTGAATCATACTGCGTATTTTCAAACCTGCTGACGTATCTGAACCAACAATCGTGATATCTTTATCAATAAATAATGGTTTCGGAGATCCGTCTTCGCACGTCTCGTATTTGGTGTAGGAGACTTCACCCACAAGTACAAGTGTCTGTCCCGTCTGAATCTGCTTCAAGGCCGTACGTATATTTTGATACGGTCTTTGGGCGGTTCCGTCACCTTCCGTAAGACTGCCTTCTCCATTTTCCACATAAACCTTAACTTCATCTGCTGCATCCGCCGCCTTAATGCCCATTGGAGCAGCTTGGTTCATAATTAACATTAAAATCAAAAATAATACACTTAATTTTTTTCTCATATCACATTTCCTTTTCTGGAGTTATAAATTTACTTTGCTTCAATGTATCAATCAACAGCACATCCGCAGGCAGCCAATCAACAGAATCCAATTCTTCTCTTGTCAGCCATCTTGCCGCCTCATGCTCTTTCAACACCAAGTTCCCCGACTCAATTTCTGCCAAAAAACAATCCATCGACAAATGGAACGTAGGATAATCATATTCTATCGTATCAATAAGACTTCCCACTTTGATTTTGGTATCAAGTTCTTCCTGTATTTCTCGTTTGAGTGCCTCTTGCGGCGTTTCTCCCGGCTCAATTTTTCCACCGGGGAATTCCCAGCCGCCTTTCATATCTCCGTACCCTCTTTGGGTAGCAAAAAGTATTTCTTTTCCTTGTTCATCGACAGCTTCTATAACCGCCGCCACTACATGTATCGTCTTCATATCGTACCTCTATTCATTCACAAAATACTGATAAATATCTTCTCTCACCGGATGACTCATTTGAAGTTGAAAATTCATAATGGGAAGAAATCTTCCTTTGTCATCATACATTGTACTCTTTGCAATATCCTCTTTTTTGTGATACTTCACTATATCTTCGAATTCCAAGTTCTACTATATCTTTCATTTGCCGGATTCTGGGATACAAATTCCAGACAAGCTTCTTCCCTGTCCGTCATTTCTCCGCTATACTCCTTATCAATCATTTTCAAAAAATGATAATAATTTCCTGCGTATTGAATCAAAATGAATCGTACTTGCACCGGGAATAACGCGGCTGCCTTCCCTCAAATATCTTCGGATATTATCTTTATTGTAACTTCTGTCTCCGAATAGTGCAATTGGAATCATGAAATTATTTTTATAATTTCCAATAAAATCGAGAATTACAACATATTCCTTCCCCTCTGCTTTTCGGAGGCCACGCCCCAACTGCTGAATAAATACGATCGGCGATTGGGTTGGGCGAAGCATAATTACTTGATTTACTTCAACAATATCGGTTCCTTCCGAAAAAATATCAACGGTAATCAAATAATCAAGGTAGTCATCGTCTTCCGACTGCACATCCATCGTCAAGCGTTCAATCGCACGTGCTATTTTGCGTTTTTTTGTTTCGGCACTTAAAACTTTATACAAAGGAGCTGCCTTTTTCAATATTTATTTTTCCGAAAGTTTTTTTACGCTAACCTCACTGCAAAGATTCCACTTTGTTTTTTCGGATTCTCCTTAAAAATACGCAGCCTAACAAACATGCTGCAAATTCTGTAATCGGAAATGCCCACCAAATAAGTGACACCCCAGCCTGCCCATTTTTTACTAAAACAGAAAAAATTTCTGCTAACGGTAAAATAATAATCATCTGCCTGAGAAGTGAGATTACAAGCGATTCCATTCCCCCATCTAACGCCTGATAAATTCCCTGATATGCAACATTAATTCCCGCAAAAAGAAAACTGATGGAAATAATTCTCATGGCTCCAACAAAATACTCTCTGGATGATCCGGCATTAAACAAGGCAGCAAATTGTCCCGGAAAAACTTCTGTAATAAAAATCCCTAAAATCATCAAGCCAATCGAAAAAATAATACCATATTTCATTCCGTCCTGAATTCTTTTTTTACTTCGCATTCCATAAGCAAATGCAAGAATCGGCGTAATCGCATCCCTCAATCCAAAAGCAAGGAACAAAACAAATTGCTGCACTTTATAGAAAAGCCCATATGCAGTCTGTGCAGAAGCATCAAATTTCAATATCAGATTCATCACATATACCATAATGGACATAAGTGCCTGTGCAATAATCGCCGGAAGACCGATTGCATAAATTTCTTTTATAATTTTACCATCCGGCTTCATATACTTGAATCCATGTTCAAATTCTTTATTTAATTTGATATGAAAAACAAACAGCAGTACAGCCGAAGCAATCTGTCCAATTACCGTTGCATAAGCGGCTCCCTCCACACCCATTTTCGGGACCGGTCCAATGCCATAAATCATAATCGGGTCAAGAATGATATTGATTACCGCACCTGCCACCTGACCAATCGTAGAATACAGTGAGCGCCCCGTCGCCTGCAGTAATTTTTCAAACAAAGAAAAGAAAACAATTCCAAAAGAAAGCACGCAACAGATTTTAAGGTAACTGGTTCCCATAGAAAGCACTTCCGGATTCGCTGTCTGTGATGAAATATATGCATTCACACCAAAAATTCCAAACAAAAAACAAATCACATAAATAATCAAACCCAGAAACAAACTGTTTCCTGCAACCATTGCCGCCTTTTTAGAATCTCCCTGTCCAAGCGTTCTTGCAAGAAGCGCATTCGTTCCCACTCCGGTTCCAATTGCAATTGCAACCATAAGCATTTGCACCGGAAACACAAGTGTAAGCGCATTCAGCGCAGCCTCGCTCCCCTCCTTCATATTGCCAACAAAAGCACTGTCCACGATATTATAAACCGCCTGCAATGCCATCGATAAAATCATTGGAATCCCCATTTGAATCATAAGTTTATAAACCGGCATTTCCCTCATTTTGTTATTTTCAGTCATGTGAATCCTCCTTTTTTTCTGCAAAAAAATAGAGCAGCAAAACTGGATTTACGCAATTTTGCTACTCGTTCAATAAAGTATTATATTTGTAATTTTTTTAATTGTCAAATGTTTTTTACTGATTATTCCTTCAAAAGAATCTCCTTAATCTGCTCAAGATTTTCAGCAAAATAAATTCCCTGCTGCCTTTCCTCGGTTGATAAATCTTTCTCAATCATATGCCGAAGTAAATCCCTTAAACTGTCATAATAACCGTTAAGATTATAAAGAATACACGGAGCATCCAAATGTCCTAACGACACTTTCGACATAATTTCCGCGATTTCTTCCAATGTACCGGTACCACCAGGAAATGCGATAAAAGCATCCCCCAGTTCAATCATCTTCGCTTTTCGTTCCGACATGTCATTTGTCACAATTAGATTTGTAACATCTTCGTACAAAAAACCTGCATCAATAAAAAACTGTGGTTCCACACCGGTAACCTTCCCCCCTGCACGCAGCACACTTTCTGCAATCTCACCCATCAGCCCGGATTTAGAGCCTCCGTAAACAAGCGAATTTCCACTTTCTCCAATCCATGTACCAAGTTCTCTCACTGCATTAGCAAGTGTATTATCGTTCCCTTTACTGGCTCCAAGATATACGGTAATATTCATAACCTCTCCTTTCGCATAAGGCATCAATCCTTTAAACATCCGATTGGTACTATAAAGATACCATCTTCTCTTTTGTATGCAAACTCGCCTACACCTATAATTATCATTAAAAATGACGGTGCCAGCATTTTGGAAGTGTCAATTTTGTTAGATAACGCCTTTAAATTAGCTGCTCCCTCCTCAATAAGTTTTTGACCACCTAATTTTATTTCAGCCAATCCATATCGACCATTTTTAAGATGAATTACCGTGTCACATTCCAATCCTGATTTGTCTCTATAATGCAAGACACTGCCACCTATTTTTTCTGCATAAACGCGAAGATCCCTAACACACAATGTTTCAAATAACAATCCCATGGTATTTAAATCATTTATTAAGTCCTGCGGTCCAGCCCCCAACGCAGATACTGCAATTGAGGGATCCACAAAATATCTTGTATCCGATGAACGAATGGATGTTTTGGATCTTAAATTGGGATTCCAAGCTGGCATATCTTCAATCACAAAAATCTTTTTCAATGCATTTAAATATGACGCAATAGTATCCTCATTTAATGATTCTGTATCATTTGATACAATATCATTTTTCAACATTGTATTTGCAATTTGTGCACCTTGATTTCTTGCCAAAGACCTCAACAATCTCTTTACTCTTTCAGGATTTTTGCTCACGCCATCTGCCCTATTAATATCTGATTTTATAACAGCCTCATAATAATCCTCTGCTTGTGCTAATGCAATCTTTTCTCTCATTCCAACAGCATGAGGCCATCCCCCTCTGCAAATCAAAAATGCCAATTTATCTATATTTAAATTATTTTCTCCTTCTAGGCTGTCTGGTTTATCAAATAAATCTTTCAAACTCACTTGTCCCGTGGAATCGGCTGATTCGTATAATGACATCGGTCTCATTGTCAGCCATGTAAAACGTCCCGTCCCCGAATGTGTTATATCCTTTGAATCTACCGGCACTGCTGAGCCAGTCAGAATAAATTGCCCCTCCTCACCTCTTGTATCCACCTCGTACCTTGTAGCGTCCCACAGTTTTGGAGCAATTTGCCATTCATCAATCAATCTTGGAGTGTCACCTTTTAATAACCTTTCTGGAGCAATCTCAGACATCTGAATATTCGTTTCCCGTTTGCTCGGCTCATCCATTCTTAAGACACTACGAGCAATCTGCATTGCCGTCGTCGTTTTTCCGCACCATTTGGGTCCTTCAATAACAACTGCTCCTTTCGCCTCAAGCTTATCTTTTAATATTTCATCCACAATACGTGGTTTATATTCTCTCATAATTAGCCACCTCCAATAAAATTATATCATTTTTCGGCGTTTTGGCAATTTATTTTTCGGCGTTTTGGCAATTTATTTTTCGGCGTTTTGGCATTTTTCTATTGTTTTTCCTCAAGTAAATCATCTTCAGTAATCTCACGTATCACTTTACATGGGGAACCTGCTGCAATCACTCCTGCAGGAATATCTTTTGTCACTACACTGCCTGCTCCAATAACACTTCCATCACCAATTGAAACACCGCCTACAACCGTCACGTTGGCACCGAGCCACACATTTTCTCCAAGCGTTATCGGCGCACTTGTCAACATGCGGTTTCTCTGAGACGGATGAATCGCATGTCCGGAACACGCCAGACACACACCGGGAGCAATAAATGCACCCGCTCCTATGTTGATTGGTGAAGTATCCAACATCACCACGTTGTAATTGATAACTGCAAGTCCATGAAAATGAATATTAAATCCATAATCGCACTTAAAACCATCCCCCGGAAATGCAAGCTTATTGTAAGTTCCAAACAACTGCCGCATAATACTTTCTTTTTCTTCCTGAGTATTATCCCCCAAAGAATTCAAACGCTTCAGCAAATCACTTGCTCTTTCCTTCAATTCCTTTGGATTATCAAATGGATTACAATAATATGGCTCCATCGATGTCATTCTCTCCATTGCCTGATTCACATATTCATCTTTTTCTTTACTATTCATCGTCTAAATCCTCCGAATTTTTATATCTATATTCTGCCATAGTTACACCTCATCATGCATCATGCATTCTAACGCCCTTGATGAAGCTAATGTATCTTCTCCCATTTTTAAAATATCCTCTCGATTTACCCACTTATAATCAACAGTTTCTCCTTCTTGCAAGACAATAGAATTTTTATCACATTTGGTAACACATAAGTATTCCACAAAAAGTGAATGGTAACCATCATGAACAACCCTTTTTAACTCTTTTAAGTCTGAACAAACAATTCCTGTCTCTTCTCTTAACTCTCTAATTGCACATTCTAACGGCGATTCTCCCTGTAATGCCGAGCCACCCGCTGTCAATTCCCATTTCCCACCAAATTGTTTCTTATAATCCCTCTGCATGAGTAAATATGTACCATCCGTATTTTTCACAATAATTTCCCCTACCAAATGATACACCCCATCTGGAATAACTTCTCCTCTTATAAGCGAACCATCGGCAATCTTATTAAAATATTTATCGTATGCATCCCATTTTTCAATCATAAATACCCTCTCCTTCTGTATAACTAAACTACACCTGATTCCCCCTCATTTTACCACAACACCAAACCTCATGAAAGTAACAAATGCAACGCTTTCGGCAAATTGTAGTTTACATGCCGATACCCCTGCGTGTTTGATAAGCGAAAGCGGCACAAGAGGTGCAAATTTATTTGAGACATTTTACGGAACTTCCAAAAAACCACCACCTATGCTATACTAATCTCAAGATGTTTTGGACGATTTTACAAGTAAAAGGAGGTATTTCATGAACCACGAAAACATCATTTCCAAACTCACTCTGGAAGAAAAAATTGCGATGATTCATGCCGCCGGACTTTTTCGTTCCGGCGCAGTAAAACGACTTAATATTCCTTCGCTTATTATGTCAGATGGGCCAAGCGGAGTGCGTCAGGAATTTGAAAATGACAGTTGGACGCCAATTGATGACACAACGGATTTCGTAAGCTGGCTGCCAAGTAATACATGTCTTTGCACCACGTGGAATCCTAATCTTGCTCGCAAATTTGGCGAAGTGTTAGGGGATGAGGCACGCGGACGAGGAAAAGATGTCATTTTGGCACCCGGCATCAACCTCAAACGAACTCCTCTGTGCGGAAGAAACTTTGAATATATGAGCGAGGACCCACACCTTACCGGACGTATGGCAGTTCCTTTGGTGCAGGGAATCCAGTCACAGGATGTAGCTGCTTGTGTGAAACATTTTGCCCTGAATAATCAGGAGTGTGACCGATTAAGTGTCGACACCAAAGTCGATGATAAAACACTTTTTGAATTATATCTGCCGGCATTTTATGATGCATTAATGGAAGGTGGCTCGTATAGTGTGATGGGTGCCTACAATAAGTATGATGGTGAATTCTGCTGTGAAAATGCAACGCTTTTAAAAACAATTCTACGTGATTTGTGGCACTATGATGGGGTTACAATTTCTGACTGGGGCGGCGTGCATAACACAGAAAAAACCGCTTTAAACGGGGTTGATATGGAAATGTCCGTCACACCGGATTTTGACGATTATAAGTTAGCAAATCCACTTCTTGAAAAAGTAAAATCTGGAGGAATCGACGAATCTGTAATTGACGAACGGATTGAGCGGATTTTAACAATGATGGAGCGAATTAAGCTCGGTGACAAAACTAGAAATAAAGGCTGCACAAACACAAAAGAACATCAGCAGACCATTCAGGAGATTGCGGAAGAGGGAATTGTCCTGTTAAAAAATGACACGGCACATCTCCCGCTTTCCAAGGAAACAAAGAAAATTCTTGTCCTCGGCGATAACGCCAAAAGAACACATGCTGCCGGCGGTGGAAGTGCGGAAATCAAAGCACTTTATGATATTTCGCCAATGCTTGGCATGCGTATGGTACTCGGCGGTGATGCACAGATTGACTGGCTGCCCGGTTATTACGTAGATAATGAAAAACATGTAGCCGGTGAAGTCGACTGGCAGGCAGAAAGTCTGGATGTAGATTATACAACAGACCGCGGAAAAGAACAGTTTGACAAAGAAATCCGCCCGATACGTGAGAAGTATCTGAAAGAGGCACTGGATGCCTGCCCGTCCTACGATGAAGTCATCTTTATCGGTGGATTAAACCATGCTTACGATGTGGAAGGATTTGACCGCCCGGACATGACACTTCCATATGGACAAAACGAAGTGATTGAGGCTTTGACAGAAAAATGTAAAAATCTCACCGTGGTACTGATCAACGGCGGTCCGGTTGAAATGCCATGGATAAAAGAAGTAAACTCACTGATTCAGACAAGCTACTGCGGCATGCATGGCGGACTTGCTTTAGCACGAGTTCTCTTTGGCGAGGTAAATCCATCCGGACACTTGGCGGAAACCTATCCGGTTCACCTTTGTGATACACCGACCGAAAAATTCAAATCCTATCCAGGCACAGTGGATAATTCCGGTCAGCGTCATGTGGAATACACGGAAAAATTAATGGTTGGCTACCGCTATTATGAAACCGAAGAAATTCCGGTTCTCTTCCCATTTGGATACGGTCTTAGTTACACAACCTTTGATTTGCATGATTTTTCCGTTGAAAAAACCGACGATGAAACTGTTTGCTGCCGCTGCCAGATTACAAACACTGGAAACAGAGCAGGTGCACAGACCATACAGCTCTATGTCGGCATCCCGGAAGAAGGGCAGCCAAAAAAACAATTGAGGGCATTTAAAAAGGTGGCACTCGCCCCACAGGAAACAAAACATGTTTCCCTCTGCCTTAGCAAAAAGGACTTTGCCACCTATAACTGTAAAAATCAAGCTTTTGTGATAAATGAGGGTACCTATTCCTTATGGATTGGCACTTCGGTAAAAGATATTTTCTTTCAATCCGAAGTAACCCTTTCCCAGAGCGGAATCGTAAAATAATCAACCGTTTCCGTTATCCAAAGTGCGCCTTGTCTGGTTTCACCGGTCTCGTCCATGACAGGGGCCACCAGATAGCGGTCACCAAGCATATATTGACGGTCTAAGAAACCACACACCGGGTCCCCCGGAAACGCTAACACCATTGCTCGCACAAGAGGAATTCCGGTGTCGTGGTTTTCTTTTGCCTTTTCCAGCAAATACGGCAAAAGTTTTTGTTTTACCAAAACAAAATGACGCAATACCTTTGTTGCCTCATCATCGTAAAGCCACGGCACACGATAAGAACCGCTTCCGTGAAGTCTTGAATGACTCGATCTTTCCTTTCTTACTTTTTCTGCTGCCTTGCCACAACATTTTTCATCATTTCCACCTTTGCCTTCTCCTGCGGACTCATATTTCTTGTCAGAATCTCAAGCAGCACTTTCGATTCTTCCGGTGAAAAAGATAAATTATGGTTTTTCAGTTTCGTGGTTGCCGCCATCAAAAGCGGTGCGGCATCTTTCATGCTTTTACCCTGCATATTCTCAGCCAGTTCCTTCATCACCTGCAATTTTACCGGATGCATTGTTTTAAAAATGTCATACTCGTCAAACATCGATGTGCTCATTTTCTTCTTCCTCTCCATCATTTTCCGCTTGTTCGGGCTGTTCCACAGAAGCTGCCTGCATCATTTCCATCATAGAAGAAATCATTTCAAAATCCTTTTGACTCTCCTCCGGCATAAGCATCTTTAACATTTCAAATGGATTTTCCGTGCCCTCTGCCCCGGATGCCTCATTTGCCTTCTGCACCTCACGCATCATGCGAAACAAATCCATCATCTTCCGCTCTCTGCCACAGGTCAAAGGATGAATTGCCTGAAGCAATCCCTCTACATCAATGAGCTCTCCCTCCGATACATCAAAAAATGGGATTGCCACCTTTAATACCTGTACACTTCTTGTATTATGCATTCGGCTATCCCATTTCATCATCTCAGACCCCGCCTTCAAACAAACGAACTACATTTCCTGTATATCCTATGCGCAAGATGCGAAGCCTATTCCTTTTTTCTATGGTCTGATTAATATTTCAGACGATCCGGCGTAATTCCAGTCAAAACATGTTCTAAATATTTTTCAGCCAGATATTTTGCCATCGGCAGATTCTGGTCTAAATAATTGCCACACGCCTCCGGTGCTGCACCCGGAATCTCGCCCTCAAAATGACAGACAAACTCAAACATTTCACGAAGCAGTGAGATAATATCTTCCGATTCATAGTCACCGGCAAGCAAAAGATAAAAACCGGTACGGCATCCCATCGGACCAAAATAAATAATCTTATCGCCCCATTCTTCATGATTCCGCAAAAAGGTTGCCCCCAGATGCTCTAACGTATGAATCTCAGCCGTATTCATCACCGGCTCAAAATTCGGTCTTGTCATACGAATATCAAATGTTGTTACCACATCATGTCCGGTACTGTCTTTTCTGCTTACATAAACTCCCGGCAGAAGTCTTTTGTGGTCCACGGTAAAACTCTTAATTGTTTCCATTGCAAAATGCCTCCTTTGCTACAATTACTCATAATAAACGTCTATTCGTTTGCTTGGAATCAACTGCTTCATCAAATGTAAAACACGGCTTGCCGCCCTGCCATCATCGATGGAATTATATTTTTTCTTGAACTTTTCATACCTCTGTGCATAAACCGAATAATCATACGAGTGGATATCCTCAATCAACTCATCCGTCGTTGTTGAAATCGGTCCCGGCATCTCTTTGCTGTAACTGAAATAAAATCCACGAAGTTCATTTTTGTATTTATAAAAATCGTAAGCAAAGAAAAACATCGGACGGTTCAAAATACTATAATCAAACATTACGGAAGAATAATCCGTAATTAGTATATCGGACACCAAAAACAACTCTGCAATATCGCGGCTCTGGTCAAAATGATAAATAAATCCCTCATACGGCGACCAGTCAATCGCATCCATAATCAGATAATGGTATTTGACAATCATAATGTACTCATCGCCCAGTTCTTTTTGCAGTTTTTCAAAAGAAATCTGTGGACGGAACTCGTATTTATCATCTTCCGAAAATTCGTCATCTCGCCAGGTTGGCGCATACAAAATAATCTTTTTATCCTCCGGAAGTCCCAGTTTTCTCTTAAAACTTCGGATTCCCTCTGTCGTATTCTCCCGGAACAATATATCATTTCTCGGATATCCGTATTCTAACATTTCTCGGTGGAAATCAAATGCCCGTCGAAATGTCTCCGAGGAAAACGGATTTTGGGATATCAAAAAATCCCATGTATGAACGTTTTTCGTAAAATGTTCTTTGTAGGAATCAATGTCGCTCTCACCCACCATAAATACATCTTCCATATCCAGTGCCAGTTTTTTGAGCGGTGTTCCGTGCCATGTCTGAATATAATAGGTCCCCTTGCGGCGCAGCAAAAACTCCGGCTGTCTCGTATCAAACACCCAAACTTTCGCCGTCGCCATGTAGTACAGATAGCGCATACGCCCATAGCGGACCTGTCTGCTCATCCCCGGAATATTATACTTTTCATTCTCGTAAAACCAAATACAATCCCAATTCAAATCATATCCGTTTGCCATGAGATATTCGTAAATGTGTTTCGGATTTCCGGAATAACTTTTTCCAAGGCTGCTGTCAAAAACAATGCGATTTTGTTTTACCGGGCACAGATTACACATTAAGTAATAAAACAAAACGACAATCTGTTTTACCAAATGATAAATTCCTTTACACACGTTGTTCCTCCTTGTAGCTTACTTACTGCTCCGTATCCAATGTACCGTTTTCACGCTCGCCAAACACTTTTTCAATCACGCGCTCAGAAGCATGTCCATCATCCACGCTGCAAAATCTCTCATAAAATTCTTCGTAGCGCTCTTTGTAAGTTTCCTCAATTGCATCCATATGATGTAAAGCATCGACAACGGCATCGTTGGTGCGGAGAATCGGACCCGGAAGTTCTTTCTCCATATCCATATACATGCCTCGGATTTCATCTGCATACTCATCAAAATCATATGCGTAGAACAAAATCGGACGCTTTAAGTTTGCAAAGTCAAAGAATACAGAAGAATAATCGGTAATACAAATATCCGATGCCAGATACAGACGAGACACATCTTCATACTGGCTTCCGTTATAAACAAATCCTTCGTACTCGGTCAAGTCCAAAATATCGGCAATGTAGTAATGTGTACGCAAAAGTACAACACTGTCCTCACCAAATTCTTTTTGCAGTCTGCCTAAATCAAGAGCCAGCGTAAACTTATATTTACCACGGTCATAGAACTGGTTATCACGCCAGGTTGGCGCATACAAAATTACTCGTTTTCCTTCCGGAATACCAAGTTCTTTCTTCACTTCGGCAGCAATTTCTTCTTTGTTATCCGCATATAGAATATCATTTCTCGGATAACCATATTCCAAAATCTTATCTCTGTCATAAACAAATGCACGCTCAAACACATCCGTTGAAAAACGGTTGGCAGAAATCAAATAATTCCACTCGCGGCCGTGCTTATAAAACAGTGTCTTATGATTCTGGCTTGCAGATGTAATATCATCCATATCAAATGCCAGTTTCTTAAGCGGTGTACCATGCCATGTTTCCAGGAAAACAACACCCGGACGCTTTTTATTCCAAGCAGGCTGACGCACGTTAAAAATACGATATCCACAACGGGATGCGTAATACACATAACGAAGACTATTCATCTTTACTCTCGTATGTTTTCCGGTTTTTGCAAGTGCTTCGGATTTGTTATTTAATACCCAAATATAACGGTACTTGTCCCCTCTGGTCTTTTGCAGATATTCATACAGGTATTTCGGGCTGTCGGAGTAACTCTTTCCGAAGAAACTCTCGATAAATACCCAGTCATGACGCAATGGCATTTTCTTGAAAATGTGGCGTTCCAGCACACGATACCACTGAATACGGCTTCCAATCAAACCTTTTTTCTTTTTGCGCCACTTATTGAATTTCATAACCGGTTTTGCCATACGAAATTTCCCCTTGCGGGTAATTGACAACTGCAAACGCTGGAATATACCATACTCTTTAATTACGTTTTTCCATTCCGGCATATTTGCCATTGCTTTCGCAAACTTCGGCGCATTTTCTCTCAAAATTCGTGCCGGATATTTACGCCAGAAGAAATTCATCAAATAATGATCCAGTGCAAAACGAAGGTACTTATCTTCCGGTTTAATAATATGCAGACATTTATCATAGGCATCCAAAAATTCACCGCTGCGGTGTCCACGCTTTTTCTGGCAGAGTGCCGGCAGATGAATCTGGTCGTTGCGGTGACGCCAGATATACAGACTGTCACCATCAACCCACATTTTACCCGATGCCAGTTTCAACAATTTCACGCAAAACGTCATATCACTGTAAAAACGTGTCGTTGTATCAAACGAAAGCTCATGCTCCATCACAAAATCCCTGCGGATTAAAAAGTGCTGCACCGAATACATTTCCACAAAACGGTCGCGGAGCGTCTGTCCTTCCAACGGTTTTACGCCCTCAATAAAAGTTTCCTGTTTTGCTTTTTCAAAATCAAAATTCACCGGTTTAAACCAAGAACTGTATTTATTACCGGTTGTCATAACTGCCTGTTTCTCTTCTGCCAAATCAAGCAGTCGTTTCAGTGCCCCATCCATCAGGTAATCGTCACAGTCAATGAAATAAACGTACTCTCCTGTCGCTTTCTCTAAACCGATGTTACGGCAGAAAGAAACACCAAATGGATATACCTGTCCGATTTTTTCTTCATACTCATCGAGTAAATCTTCCTCACTCGGATGCAGTTCTTTATCTGTGTAGAGGCTGATGGAATCTCCTTTTTTCTCCATTTCCCTGGCCTGCTCGCGGCGGCGTTCTGCGCTATCTAAGCGTTTCTCCACTCTCTCGTGGATTTTCTGCTCGCGCCACGCTGCTGCCGTCTCCTCATTAGCCCGAATGACGTCT